>Ga0209101_1000386_pt1 | contig 36681 bp, 40 predicted proteins | sample ConPoolayeCmetaG_FD_185481 | JGI IMG/M metagenome (GOLD analysis project Ga0209101, IMG submission 185481) | Hot spring microbial mat communities from California, USA to study Microbial Dark Matter (Phase II) - Cone Pool mat layer C metaG... ...
GCCCGTCGGCTAAACTGCCATGCAGGTGCGGGTGAAAATTTAGAGCCTCCCCAGCCGTCGCCAGAGTCAGCACTACCGCAGGGACACCCGCATTAGACCCCAAAACCTCTTTGATGCTCCCCCAGGCGGCTTCAAACAGTTCATCTCCCACTGAGCGGTGGTAGCGCAGGTAGCTCCGCAAGCGCTTGGGAATCGTGAACACAATGTGCCGCAAGCGGGTGCCTTTAACTACGTGCTCGTATAGGTGCTTAGCAAACAGCACCGAGCGCTTGGCTGAGCAGGACGGGCAAATACCCCTTTTCTTACACGAATACACCACCAAAAATGAGTACTTGCACGCATCACAGTACACCCACGCCGCCCCGGGCTGCTGCCATATCCCACATCCTCCTCTTCGGTAACCTGGAAATATGAGTCAACGTACCTATCCAACCGCCTCAAATTTCATCCTCGGTAACATTTAATGCGAGGCATATCGCTTTTGCCCGTCCCCGTTATGAGCAGGGGGTAGGCGCCCCGGTGCAGAGGTGACGATTACCGGCCAATTTTTGAACTTGTCTAAGCCGTCAAGTTTCATGGCCCGTTTTAGCCGCCGGACGCCGCCGGAGGAAGCAATCACCGCCCGGTTTTTCTTGCATACCCCGGCGCTCGGCCGGATTTTAATTTCCCTTGAGCATGCCCGGCCGAAACATTGGCGTTCTTACTTTGTTGGAGCCAATGGAAAATTATTCGAGGATCCGGCGAAGGTGGTTCTTTACCGCGGCGGATTGTTGAGGAAGCTTGGAGGCTCCAAAGAATTCGTCAAAGTGGCCGCTTCTACGGTTCAAATCGGGAACAAAGCTTCGAATCTAAGCTTTCTCTTCAGGCTGCGTAATCAACGAACCGGGCGCCGCCGCTTTTATCGGTTGTCACTTAAGATCCCGTCGGCCGACCTCCGCATGGCCAGAGGAAAACTGGAGGCCGTACCCAGTCTGGTTCTTAAGGACTTGGACTGTTTGGAGCAGACGGCTCCGGTCTTAAGCCAGAGGGGTGAGCCGCGGGCTTTCGCCTCTTTTGAGCCGCCTGTACTGCCCGACAACTTTAGCACTCGGCAGGTCTTCTCGTATGCAGATTATGAGTGGTACCAGCACTTTGGAGCCCAGAGCAATGCGGCGATTGCAGCTATTATTAATGCGGCCGAAGTGATTTATGAGCGTGATCTTTCGGTGACAATGGACATTTCGGAGCAGCGCACTCAAACCTCGCTTCCGCAGCCGCTTACGTCCCGTGATCCTCTTACCTTGCTTGGACAGTTTTTAAGTTATATGAGCTCAAACCCGCCCAGCGCGCAAACGGATGTGAAGTACCTGTTTACCAACAAGGATTTGGATGGAAACGTGATTGGCATTGCTTATCTGGGGGTGATTTGTACCAGTTCTTATTATAACGGCGGACTCATGCAGCATGTTTCTTCAACTGCTGATTACTTGATCTACGGTCATGAATTGGGTCATAACTTTAACGCCCAGCATGACACCTCATGGCCTCCCTCCATTATGTATCCCAGCCTTTATGAGTCAGCCGATTTTTTTTCGGCCTTAAGCCAGCAGCAAATCGGTGCCTGGATCGGAAGCCATGGCACCTGCTTGGCTCCGACCGGGTCCACACCCACCGCGACGGTCACTCCCACGCAGACGGCCACTCCGACTAGAACCGCTACGCCCACACGAACCTCAACGCCCACTGCCACCAGGACCGCTACTGCGACTGGAACAGCCACCCCAACTTCGACTCGTACGCCGACAAGGACGGTGACGCCTGTGTCTACTATCACCGCTACAGTCACGCCTACGCCTAGTGCTACGCCGGTTTTTACAATTACGGCGACTCCAGTGTTTACGCCGAAGCTGACGCCCACGGCGCCGGCGGTTGAGACTCCTACTTTTACTCCTCAAGCAAGGTTAACCTTATCAGCCGGGGCTAAACGTGATCGCTTAGGTAAGCATGTTTTAGTGGGCTTTTTAAAAGATACGAACGGCCGTAGCGTAGCCGGGGAAAAGATCGATTTATTACGGTATGAAACGGGAAAACCCAGGCAGGTGTTCTTTAGAAAAATCGGAGTCAAACGCACTAACCTGCAAGGCCAGGTGACTTTCAGATTAAGATCGGGCGGGAAATATAAGCTACGCTATCAAGGAGGGCTCCTTCAAAGTTCAAAGCCGCTTTATAGCCGAGTTGTGCGCGTTTAGCTTCAGTCACGCTGAAATACGCCGCGTATTTCTAAGATACCAGAAGTACTGTATATTTACGGCCTACCAGTTGCTCTCCCATTAAATTGACGATTGGCTCTGCGTGCTCTAAGTTCTTTTACACCTTAGGTGTACTCTGGATATACCGCCTAAATCCAGGACGTTTATTAGGGGAATGCATTAAAACTTTTTTACGGTGACTGATTGATTAATCAAGTGGGCACCTTAAGTTGGGATCCTAGGGCCCGGAATCAGCGTTTTTTTTCGTTGGCTTCGCAAGAAGGCCGGGTTGTGCTTAGGCTCTCTGATGCCTGGACTTTAACCAATCTATCATTGCTCGCTGAATCGATAGCGGCCGTACAAGGCGAGGGAGGCCCTCTCCCGGAAACGCCGCCAGCATGCAAAGGTTTTCGGCCTGTCCCTCAGTCATGCGGCCGGCTGGAAGTAGACGGTCAAGATTTGAAGGCCGTTGACAGCGCCGGCGCCATGCTTCTTTTCGATTTTGCAAAAAGACTGGGAATTAAAGGGGAGGAAGTTGAGCTACTTAATTTCCAAGATAATCACGTACGGATTATCAAACTGGTTTTTGAACGTCTGGGCGGGCAAAGTGCTTTGGCCCTTGAACCTCAGCAGCTAAGCCTAGTGGCTGCCTGCGGCAGGAGTTTTTTGCGTGGACTACGCGCTGTCTTGGGGTTTTTAGGTTTTTTGGGCGAGTCAACCATCGGAATAACCGCGGTCCTCAGGCGCCCTGCCCTTTTCCGACTCAAAGAGTTCTTTGTGCAGTTGGAATTGGTTTGTCTTGATGCCATTCCGGTGGTCAGCCTGGTGACTTTTCTTATCGGCGTGGTAATCGCCTATCTCTTGGCCATGCAGGTCGAGAAATATGGGGCTAATATATACATAGTAAACGGCGTGGGGCTTGCTATGTGCCGTGAATTGTCGCCCATTATTGTAGCCATTATCATGGCCGGTCGTTCTGGTTCTGCTTTCACCGCGCAGCTTGGGGCCATGAAGCTTAATGAAGAGATTGATGCTTTGGTGGCTCTGGGGCTCTCACCGATCCGCGTTTTGGTCTTGCCGCGCCTTTTGGCCCTCGTAATTGCCATGCCCTTACTGGTTTTTATCGGTGACGTAGTCGGAATTGCGGGGGGGATGCTGGTGGCTGAGTCATATCTGGGCATAACATTTCCCACATTTATCGAACGGCTGCAGATCGTTCTTCCTTTTCGTGCCTTTGCGGTCGGACTGGTGAAGGCGCCGGCATTCGCCGTTTTGATTGCCTTGATTGGCTGCCGTATGGGGCTTGCGGTCGAAAACAACGCCCGTAGCGTGGGCTTGAATACAACTTCAACGGTGGTGCAAAGCATTGTGGTGGTGATCTTATTGAATGCCTTGTTTGCGGTTATTTTTGCCAACCTAGGGATTTAAGCATGGATGATAGACAGAGCCCTCCTGTGGTGGAATTAAAGAATGTCGAAACACGCTTCGGCCGGCAGGAGGTGCATCGTGGCATTTCCTTCTCTCTTAAGGCGGCCACGGTGGTGGCTCTAATCGGCGGTAGCGGTTGTGGTAAAACGGTGCTCCTTAAGGAGATTATTGGATTGCTGAAGCCGACTGCCGGTACAATTAGTCTTTTCGGCCTGGATGTGCTTAAGGCTAATGAATGGGAGTTAAGCCGCGTGCGGAACCGTATTGGAGTGTTATTTCAAAACGGCGCGCTTTTTTCCAATCTGACCGTAGCTCAGAACGTTGCGGTTCCGCTTAAGGAGGAAACTAGATTCTCGGCGGCTTTAATTCAAGAATTGGTCGCGTTGCGTCTGGCCTTAAGTGGCTTAGCAGCCGAGAGCGGGGCTAAAATGCCAAGCGAACTTTCAGGGGGAATGCGCAAACGGGCCGCTCTAGCTAGGGCCTTGGCTTTGGAGCCTGAGCTTTTGTTGTTGGATGAGCCTACTTCCGGCTTGGACCCAATAAATGCGCGTGCCTTTGACAAGCTGGTTCGAACATTATGTGATAGCTTGAAGCTTACTGTTCTTATGGTAACGCACGATTTGGATACTTTGGCTTCTATTGTAGACCGGGTTATCGTTCTCGGCGAAGGCCTGGTTATTGCTGACGGGCCCGTTTCAGAAGTGGCGTGCAGCCGTGATCCATGGATTCGTGAGTACTTTTCTTCGCGGGCGGGATAGTATCATGGAGCCGCAGGCCAGATATACGGTGGTGGGAAGCGCTATAATCGTTCTCCTTATTTTGCTTGGCGCCGCCATTCTTTGGTTGACTCGCGCTGGAAAGGAAGGGGAAGGTGATCAATACATCGTATATTTCGCCAATCAGTCGCTGAGCGGACTTCAGGTTGATAGTTGGGTGACGATGCGCGGCATCAAAGTGGGAAATGTGAAGAGCCTCCATATCTTATCTAACGATATTGAACGGGTTAAAGTGGTGGTGAAGCTTCAGGCCGGCACGCCGGTTAAGACCGATACCAAGGCCGTCATCCAGAGAAACCTTCTAACCGGGTTGGCGCAGGTTGACTTGACGGGCAGTACCCAAGGAGCTCCGCGTTTGGTGGTACCGCCGCCGGGTGAACGTTATCCGGTGATTCCGGAAGGACGGACCGGCCTGGAAAGGTTGCAAAGCACGTTGCCGGAATTGGTGGAAAATGCCGATAGGCTTTTGCAAAAAGCGCATGCTATGTTTTCTGAGGAAAATCAAAAAGCAGTGGCTGAGATAATCGGCGCTTTGAAGTCGATTGCTACCCAAGTGGCGGGTCAAGAAGGAGACCTGCTGCGTCTAGTAAGCGGATTGGCGGATTTGAGCGTCGAGCTTAAGCAAGCCGCTCGTGAAAGCAGAGAATATATTTGTCAGCTGACACGGGCTTTTATTAACCTTACGGAAACATTAGACCGGCAGGTTAATCTTGCTGGTCAAAACTGGGACAGGGCGGCGCAAAAGCTTTCAGCGGCTGCGGAGCGCTTTCAAGATCCGCGTGCGGCGATTCTCGGCCCGGCGCCTTCGGCCTTGGGACCGGGTGAAGACAACTGACGTTTAGCGATGCAGATCGGGGAAGCAGCATGAAAAAGAAAATCAATCGTCCTGGCGGATGGTTACTTACGGCGACTTTTAGCTTCTTATGTTTACTTGCCATATTGGCAGGGTGCGCTGGTTTATTGCTGGGCGGAGGGCCATCTAAGACTCTTTACACTTTGCAAGAGTGGGAAGGAGAAGATTGTTCGGGGTCGAAGGAAGCAAGTAGTGCCTTGCGTCTTGTGCTTGCGGGCACATATGCCCCGCCGTATATAGACAGCCAAAGCATAATTTTCAGTAGAGAAACCGGTACGCGGGCGGTGTATCAGCTTTCCGGCTGGGTGGAACCTCCGCCGGCGAGATTTCGTTCTTTATTGCTTCGCCGTTTGGAATGTGAGCGACTCTTTAAAGAAGTGAGCCGCGCCGAGCTGAGCGCGGATGCCGAGCTTATGTTGTCCACTCGGCTGGAGGAGTTTTACCATGATGCGACCGAGGAGCCGGGGAAAGCAATGGTAAAAGTCCGTGCTGAGTTATTTGATCTCAGACGGCGGCACATTTTGGCTGTCATAACACTCAGTGAGAGTGCTGTAACGCCTTCGTTTGATGCGCGCGGAGCGGTTCATGGCCTTTCACAGGCTATGGGAGCCATAATCGATGAGCTGGTAAAGTGGCTGTCCCAAGTCGGACCTAAGGAATGAATAAAACTGCCGGCCTTACGCTTGGTAGACGTTATAAAGAGGCCTTGACCCATCTTTGGCATAAACACTGAAAAATCCGCCTGTCCTTAAGCACCGGGGAACTTAAAGCGCGGCATGGGCGGGCGGGCGATGGCTGATATTATTATGAACAGCGCTAGATTGATGATTACGACAACCAGCGCCAAGACGACAAAGAACGCCAAGCGGCGGGACTCGGGAACAGCGGTCATGGTCGGAATGCCCTGGTAGAATATGTAAAGGGAGTAAATCCCGCCGGCCAGCGTGAGCAGCCCCCCTAATGTGCCTTCCAGCAGGATGAAGACGGCAGCTAAACAGGCGGGTGTCAATGAGTATGCCACCAACCTAAAGGCGCTGGTAATGTCAGTACGGCCCTCAAATTTCGGGGCCAGCTTGTCGATGATGACGGCGCAAACATAAATACAAAGCAACCCCACTAAGAAAGTAAGAATCTGTTGAAAGAGAGTGCCGAAAAACGGCAGGCGATAGGTACGATCGATCAGGGGATAGGAAACGCCGATTAGCGACCACTTAATTAGCATACATATGGGCGGTATGGCGTAAACGATTAAAAGATAGGAAACATAAATCTCCTTGATCGAGTGGCTTTCAGCCTTGATACTTTGCCAGCAGGTTTTAGGATGCAGTAAAATCTGCTGAGCGCGCTCGATGATGAATTTGAAATTAACTTTTCCACACACGCAACAACTTTGGGGGCCGGTTTGAGGGGTGGTCTGGTTGGGGTTGTCCATATCTTACTCTCCGTTGTAGTTGCAGCTTTCGCGGGTCCGGAGCAATCAGCTTGCTCCGGTGTTTCCAGTCCGCGCCGGGCCGGCATGTTGCGAGGCCGACCCAGGACAGCCGTGCTTTCTCCAGAATCTAAAGACTTTTCGCCAAAAAGGCAAACTGTCCGGAATTAATGATGGGTATCCGTTTTAGGCCGACGCCAAGGCCTTAAACCAGCATTTCCTCGGCGCCTGAGCCGCCGATTACAATCTTGCCTTCGGCTTCCAGACGGCGGACAGTGTCCACAATGGCCTGCTGTGCTTTTTCCACATCCTTGACCTTGACCGGGGGCATGGCTGCCAGGTCTTCTTGTATCATGGCTGCGGCGCGCTGGGAAACGTTGCGGAAGAGGAGTTCTTTTAGTTCATCGCTGGCGGTCTTAAGGGCCAGCACCAGCTGATCGCGTGGGACTTCCTTAAGCACGGTCTGAATGCCGCGGTCATCAATCTTCTTGATGTCTTCGAAGGTGAACATAAGATTACGGATTTGATCAGCCAGGTCGGGATACATTTCCTCGATTTCGGTCAAGATTCGCTCCTCGTTGGTGCGTTCGACGAAATTAAGGATATTGGCCGCCGATTTGGGGCCGCTCACCTCTTCTTCTTCCGACAGCCCGCCGCCTTTAAGCTGCGAGCGCAAAACCTCGCGCACTTCGTCCAGCACATCGGCCTTCACATTATTAAGGTGGGCGATTCTTATCAGCAGGTCGGTTTGCGCCTCTTCGGACATCTTTTGCAAAATGGCTGCTGCTTGATCGGGATTCATCTTAGTCATTAAAAAGGCAATGGTTTGAGGATGCTCGGCGGCGATGAAGCTGTTAAGAATCTTCTCCGGAACGTCGCTGATAATTGCGCCGATTGGTTCTTTGCGGGCGCCGCTGATGTATTCTAATAATCCTTCTCCGGCCTGTTCGCCGAATGCCTTGCCAATGACCTCCTTGGCGAATTCCCGCCCGTCCACCAGGAGAGTCTCGCTGGCCTTCATCATGGCATGGAATTCTTTAGCAACGGCGAATTGAGTTTCGCGGTCGACTTCATGGACGGCCATGAAGGCGCGGCTGATGCGTTTTACTTCTTGTTCGTTTAGGTGCTGCAACACCTCGGAAGCAAGCTCTTTGCCCATCGTTAGCAGGGTAACGGCGGCTTTTTCTGTGTTGGTTAGTTCACGTGCCATTTTTAAACCAGCCTGGTTAGTACAATTCGATTGAGAGAATGCCACGAGGGCATCGAGATGTTTAGATGACCATTTAAAGGGCTGGGCCGCAGCAAAATGGTTTCATAACATATTGATCCAATGAGGAATTATGGCAGATGGTTTTTTCTGCGGTTATATGGCAGAGCAAAAGCGGCAAGAATGGTAGAGATAGAATTTGTTGGCAGGTATTGCTTATGAAAGCGATGATTCTGGCGGCGGGTCTGGGTAGCAGGCTTGGTCAGCTCAGCGCAAAGACCCCTAAGTGTTTAATGCCCATTGCTGGAAAGACTATTCTTGAGCATGTGGTTGAACGTCTGAAAGCCTGTCAGGTGGACAGTTGCGTGATTAATCTCCACCATCTGGGCGACCAAGTGGAGGCTTTTATTAAACAGCGGGGATGCTTCGGCATTGAGTTCACGTTTTCGTATGAAAAACAGCTTCTCGGCACGGGCGGTGGTTTACAGCGGGTCGAGCAGTTTTTTGCCGACGAAGACTTCATAGTTTATAACGCCGACATATACTGTGAGCTGGAGCTTAGGCGCCTACTCTCTTTTCATGCTTCCCAAGGTTGTTTGGCGTCTTTGGTTGTAATGGAGCGGCAAGAAAGCAGTTATCTGTTATTAGATCAGAATTTTGAGTTGGTTGGTTGGGAAAAGAAGGAGTATAAACGGGAAATCAAAAGACCCGCTTGCCATAGCGGGCAAGCCTTTGCTTTTTGCGGCATGCAGGTTGTTTCCCCGCGCATTTTCCCCTATCTAAGGCAGGAAAAAGCGCCTTTTTCAATCATTGAGGGCTACATGCGCGCCGTCCAGGCCGGGGAAATGATCAAAGGCTTTCTCATGCGGGACGAATACTGGGCTGATATTGGAACTATGGCTGGTTTAGAGGCAGTGCGGCAAAGACTGGGAGGTTAAGCTCAATTGAGCGCTTTCATGCCAACAAGGAGTCGGCAATATGAGCCGCCCCTAGAAGTGCGGTGCGATCGTCTTTAATTACATAAAGCGGAATGGCGGCTACAATTTTAGAAAGCCGCCCTTTACTTAGGTAAGCGGCTGTTAGGCCGGCGTTTTTTATTTTGGGTATTATCTTAGGGGGAATTCCGCCACCTAAATATACCCCGGCGGTGGCCATCAAAGTCAAAGCCAGATTTCCCGCCTGGGCCCCTAGGATTGCGCAGAAAATATCGAGGGCTTTACTGCAAAGTTGATCTTTCTCTTGCAGCCCAAAGTGGGAGATAACATGCGCCGGGTCTTCACATTGCATGCGGCTAAATACCTCTTTAGACTCCGGCGCGTAGTTTATGTCTTTAAGGAAGTTATAAACGTTGACTAATCCCGGCCCAGATAACACTCGCTCGTAACTAACCCTTTGAAATTTCCTTAGTAGCCAGCTTAGAAGTTGGATTTCCAGCTCGTTAGTGGGGGCCAGATCGGCATGACCTCCCTCTGACGCCACTACGTACGCTTGTCCGGAAACCCAGTGCAGGAAAGCTTGTCCCAGGCCGGTACCGGGAGCCAGCACAGCCGCCACTTCTTTACTCAAACCCGGTTTGCCCTCATGGATTACTTCTAGGTTCTCAGGCTTAAGGTAGGGTAAGGCAGAGGCTGTTGCCACCAGGTCATTAACCAGACGAAGCCTTGTCAGTTTGAGGGTACTCTCAAGTTCTGACTCAGACAACCTCCAAGGGAGATTTACGGTCTGCACCACCCCTTCTAAAACAGGTCCTGGAACCCCGAAGCAGGCTGCTTCGGGGTTAGCACTGGACTCTCGCAAAAAATCTCGAACCATGTCTCGAAAATGTGCAAAAGCCTGGCTATCATATTGCTTTAACTCCTGACATTGGAGTTCGGGGCCCTTATGTTCAAAGAATGCAAGCCTGGTTTTTGTACCTCCTATATCGCCTGCAAGAAGCATGGTTGCGTCCTTCCCCCTGTTACTAAATCCTATTAAGCTCACGAGATGTCAATGCTTTTCGAGGTGTCTCTTATAGACTTTATTGATGTTGGTTTGTATACTGAACGGCTTGAATCGCCGAACTTTATTAGTTTTGGCCTGCCGAAGCGCCGAGCGGCTGTAGTTTTGTCTTAAGGTTCTCAATCGATGAGAGTAATCATGCTCGGGTGGGAATATCCACCGCACATTAGTGGCGGATTAGGTACAGCCTGCGAGGGACTTACCACCGCTCTGGCACGCCATAATGTTGAAGTGATTTTTGTAGTTCCGCACCTTTTCGGTGGAGAGAACGCGAGTCATATGACCCTCGTAAACTCCCAGGGACACTCTCAAAAACGGTTGGAAGGAAGACGGAGGGGAAAGGAAGCCCCTATGAGCAGCCGCCGTAAGCCTCGAGCCTCATTGATTTCCAGAAGGTTTATACCGGCTGTGCTTAAGCCTTACCTTACACCCGAAAGCTTTAAAGTTTATACTGCTTCTTTAAGTTTGTCTGAGGCACGGCAGGTTGTTAGAGAGATCACTACTAGCCCCGGCGATTCTGAAGATGCTGCCTCTGAATCTCATGCCGGGTCTGAGAAGCCTCGCGTTCGTCCAGAGCAGTATGGCCGCGATATTTATGCCGAGGTCGGCCGGTTTGCTTCTAATTGTGCTTCATCTCTCAGCCAGGAACGCTTTGACATAATTCACTGTCATGACTGGATGACGTATCCGGCCGGGGTGGCCTTGGCTCAGATTACAGGCAAGCCTTTGGTATGCCACGTTCATAGCCTGGAGTATGATCGCAGCGGCTTAAACGTCAATCAACAGATTCATCATATTGAAAGGTTTGGTTTACAAGCCGCCCGTCGGGTTATCGCCGTAAGCTACTATACGCGGAGAATAGTTCATGAACAGCACGGCATTCCGCTTGACAAGATTTGCGTAGTTCATAACGGCGTGTACTCGAGCGAAGCCATGTTTAAGTATCGTAAGGGGAAAAGTTGGCCGGCCAAGATCGTGTTGTTTCTGGGGAGAATTACCTTTCAAAAGGGCCCTGATTACTTTATTGAGGCGGCGGCTAAAGTTATCCCCCATATTCCGGATGTTTTGTTTGTTATGGCCGGAACAGGCGACATGCTGCCACGCTGTATTGAGCGGGTCAATCAGCTGGGGATAGGCGAGCACTTTCAGTTTCCCGGTTTTCTGCGCGGACAAGAGGTGGAGGAGATGTTTTCGATAGCCGATTTGTATGTCATGCCCTCCGTCTCTGAACCCTTCGGTATTTCCGCCCTCGAGGCCATAAAGTTTGATACCCCGGTCATCATCTCCCGTCAGTCAGGAGTCTCGGAGGTGCTTACGCATGCACTTAAAGTTGATTTTTGGGATATTGACCGGATGGCGGATTTGATGATCAACGCTCTTGTGCATGAGGAATTGCGCTCCGACATGGTGGCCATGGCTCGCGAGGAAGTACGGCGGTTGCATTGGGATGCCGCGGCCTTGAAAACCAGGGAAATTTATAGTAGCTTGTTATAATTCTGCGTCTATGCATCTTCCCCTTTAGAGTGACTTTGAGAGCCCTGCTATGCCGTCGGTGTGTTTTTATTTCCAGGTGCATCAACCGCAGCGCATCAAGCGCTGTTCCTTTTTTAATGTAACCTGCGATCCGCAATATTTTGATGACGAGCATAATAAACGGGTCATGCAAAAGGTGGCGCAGAAGTGCTATTTGCCGGCAAATCGGGCTCTGCTTAAGTTGATTCGGCGCCTGGACGGGGCCTTTCGCTGTGCTTTCTCTATCACCGGCGTGGCCGTTGACCAAATGCGGCGTTTTGCTCCTGAGGTTTTGGAAAGCTTCATTGAATTGGCTGAGACAGGCTGTGTGGAGTTTTTGGCGGAGACTTATTATCACTCCCTGGCGGCACTTTATGATCATAAGGAATTTAAGGAGCAAGTGGATCTGCATATCCAGCTTATGGAGGAGCTTTTTCATCAGCGGCCGCAGGTGTTTAGAAATACCGAGCTTATTTATGCCGATTTTGTGGGACATTTAGCGGCAGAGATGGGTTTTCGAGCGGTGTTGGCGGAGGGGGCGCAGGATGTTTTAGGCTGGCGCAGCCCTAACTTTGTTTACTCCGTACCGGAGGCCCCAATTCGCCTTTTGCTTAAGAATTATCGCTTATCTGATGATGTGGCTTTTCGTTTTTCTGATCGCCGCTGGGAGGAATGGCCTTTAACGGCTGATAAATACGCCCATTGGATTCATAGTGTCAGCGGTTGTGGAGATGTGGTGAACCTGTTCATGGATTATGAGACATTTGGCGAACACCAGTGGGAATCAACCGGTATCTTCGAGTTTTTAGATTATCTGCCCGAGGCTGTTTTACTACATCCGGATTGGAGTATTCTTACGCCTTCTCAAGTGGTGGAGAAATATCCGGTGGTGGCGGAGCTGCCGTTTCACCGTTTGACATCATGGGCCGATATCGAGCGTGATTTGACGGCTTGGCGGGGTAACCGCATGCAAAACAGCGCGCTGGAGCAGGTTTACCAGTTGGGGCGGGATCTTAAATCTTGTTCGGCTGGTGAGGATCGGGGGATTATGGATGCCTGGCGTAAGCTTCTCACCTCTGATCATTTCTATTACATGTGCACCAAGTGGTTTTCGGATGGTGACGTGCATGCCTATTTCAGCCCTTATGAGAGCCCGTATGAGGCCTTTGTTAATTATATGAACGTTCTAAAAGATGCCCGCCAGCGCTGGCTGGGAAATACCCGGCCGGAAACCCATGAACAGCGGGTATAAGGTCAGGCTTCTTTTCCCGTTGCTTCTTAGCGCAAAAGCGTCAGCCGCTCCTGGATGTCTTGGGGCTTTTTTTCGTAAGTGCGCAAGCTATCCTGTAAAGAGACGGGGTCGAGATCCAAATGTAATGCCACCCAAGCAAAGCTGAAGGGACGCTTGGGGGTTAACTTTCCAAATAGCCATTGCCGAGCACTCCTTATAATGTGTCTCTCGCAATGCGCTGTGCCGAAGGCATCACAGATGGCCCGCGCCAGAACAGCAGCCAAGAGGTTTCGTTCAGCTTTAACGGGTGAGTACCCTTCAACATCCTCCTCTCGTTCGGGTGAGAAACGGTTTACAGCCAATGGATTACTCATATTTAGTCAGGTCTCCAAAAGATTAAGCCAACCGGACGTGCACGCCTGGTTCTGTTTAAGAAGGTGTTCGAGTCAAGCCAGCGCTAAATAAATGAAAGTATTAATAAAAGCACAGAGGAACTTTAACTCGACTAAAGCTTTTAGCCTCTTAAACTAAGTTCGTCAAGATGGTTTTTTTTCGGCTGTCTTTAGTGTCTTAACTGCACTCTGCAGGACAATTTCAAGCGGGTAATACAATTTGACATTCTTGATAAATTCCCATAATTTGATGAGGTTAGTGCTTAGTTGAATAAATTGATAGTGTTTGTCAGCATCCATAAATAAACATGGCAAAGAAGCTTTTTGTAAGTAACCTGGATTTTGAAATTGATACCGCCGAGTTGAAAGAACTGTTCAGCGAAATCGGTCCTTGTGTCAGCGTGGTAATTGCAGCTGATCGCGAGACCAAACGCTCCAAGGGATTTGCCTTTGTAGAAATGGAGACTGATGAAGCAGCGGCCAAGGCCATTGAAACCCTCAATAATAAAGTGATTAATGGGCGGCCGATGAAGGTGTGCGAGGATCGCGGCAAGGGGCATGTCGGCCCTGGCGAGGGCGGGGAAGCGGGGCATGCTGAAGGAGGGAGGAGATATGAGCCGCTCCCGCCGATTCAGCGTACTCAGCTTTTTAAACGCCGAAAGAAATTAGATCCTTTTATGGAGGATCCTACTAAGACGGTGGATTACCGTGATGTGGCCATGCTTAACAGGTTTCTGAGTGAGCGCGGCAAAATATTGTCTCGACGTCTCACAGGGCTTAGTGCTTATAATCAACGCAAAGTGGCTAAGGCTGTTAAGCGGGCTCAGCATCTGGGCTTAATTCCTTTCAGTACCGTGTCAGGACGGTAGGTGGTTTTTGTTGCCTGTCGGTTCTTCCCTGCTTTCTGCTGGGTTATTGCGGTTATTCTTCCCACGGCTTGTCGCCTGGGATGTGAAACACCTTGTGGTTGGCTTTGTTGACTGGTTTTAATTCGACGGTATCGGTCAACTGATCTAAGACGTGTTTAATGCGCCGCCCACTCGATTCCACTAGTTCAGCCGCTCTTTTTTGTTCTTCGCTGGTGGTCTTTTGATTGCGCAAGAGGTAAGCGGCGCCCAGCACTGCGCCTAAAGGATTGTTTATTTCGTGACGCAGTGTGCCGACTAGAGTTCTAACGGTGTCGATGATTGTGGCCTTAAGACGGGCTTGCGCTAATTCCCGCTGTAACTTGTTGCGGTCGATTAATCCTAACACCAGCGGTTTAAAGAGCGGCTCGGAAATACTGGTCTTGTTTAAGAAATATGCCGCACCGGCTTGCATGAAAGTGCCGGGAATCTCCGGCGCCCTATCGGAGCTGGTTGCCAGCACAGCCAGCCCTTCAAACCAACCCTCGTTTAACAGTTCGCTGCCACGGCCGTCCGGCAGGTGTTCATCCAGGATCACAAGATCGAAATTCGTTTCAGATTCCTGCTTTAAGAAACAGCGCGCCTGCTCTAACGTCTCGAAAACCCGGCTGGTGATTTGCGGCATGAATGACTTAAGGCGCAGTTGCAGCATTTTGACGAAAGCTGCATCGTCATCGATAATTAGAATGTTATAGTGGACCGTGGAAGTATTGGATGACATGATAGTGTCTCCAGGTTTGCCTTTGGCTATAGCCCGATTAAGAGAGGAAATCAACGAGAGATGAAAAGCCACCTGGTAGAACGGAATACTTTTTCCGGCCTGGCCTGTTTAGGCTTATGGGGCTTATGCCTGATTTTGCATTTAGGGGCGATTCAACTGCTTTGGGCGGAATTTCCGGCGGGATATCCGCGCCAAGCGGACTTGGGTGTGCAAGGTATATTTTTGAGCGACCGCCGAAGTGCGGAAAATATTTTGGGAAAGAATCGCACTTTGGCGGCGTTTCCAGACGGCCGTTTTTATTTGAAATGCATGAACCGGGACCGTAGCGAGATCTTAACGCTCTATCAGCATAGAGGGGCGGCTATTAATACTTTTCAGGAATTCAAAGTGGAATCGGCCTTTGCCAGGTTTGAACCGGCGGAGTGTTTCTTAAAGGATGTCGAGCGTTTTATTTCTTTTCGCAAGGTTAAGCTCGGCATGAGCCTTAAAGAGGTGATAGATATTTTCGGTGAGGACTACACCGTGCAAAGCGTGGGCGCAGAGCTTTACCTACAGTATGCCATTGACAGCAATCTTCATTCCAAATTCTTGCAGTCCTATCAAGAGACACGTTACTACGGCCGCTACTTTTTTAGGGGCGGCAAGCTTAGGGAATATGAGTTCGGCTTTCCTCAGCGACCTTGAGTGTCCGCCGCTTGGCTGGGCGTGGGAGTTTGCGTCGGCGGACGGGTGAAGGGTTGGGGCGGCACTTTGGCTTGCAGACCCCCCTTAGCGGCCTTTTTAGGCTTGGCTTTCTTTTTGGCGGGCTTCTTAGGGGGCTTTTTGACTTTGGCTTTTGGATTGGGAGGAGGGGAAGGCTTTAGAACCTGATAACGATATTTAAGAGGCACATCCTCCAAGCGATCGACAAAGTAGATGTTGCCGGATTCGTCCATGAAACGGAAAGACTGAGAATGAGCTGGGCGGCTCAATATCGAAAAGAGTAAAGTAATTAGCACTAACAGGAAAAAGCAGGCAGCGAGGGCTTGTTTTTGAATAATAACCATACCTTGGCTCCAAGGCCCAAGATTGCGAACAGCTTGAACTTTTGTTTAATATGTATTTTAGCGCCCTAAAGAAAAAGCTACCAGTGCTTCTTATTATTTTTATTGGCAGGAACGATAAACATGGGTACACGTGTCATAGGCAAGTATTTAGGTGACAAAAAAGTTGAGATTACGCATGAACCGTCGCAGGCCGCACTTATTACCGATGCCCCGCTTGATAATCAAGGGCAGGGACGGAATTTCTCGCCGACCGATCTACTGAGTGCCGCTTTAGGCTCATGCGTTATGACCGTGATTGCTATTGTAGCCGAGCGTAGTGGGTTCGATGTGGCGGGAATGCACGTCGAAGTGGAAAAGATCATGGCTGAGAATCCTCGTTTGATTGCGGCCTTACCGGTGGTGATGCATTTGCCGAAAAACTTAGACGCGGCGGCACGAGAGAAGCTGGAACGTGCGGCACTTAAATGTCCGGTGCATGCTTCGCTTAATCCCTCGATTAAGGCTGATATTACATTTGTTTATGATGTTTGATTGCTGCCGTTTATTAGTTTTCTGACCAGCCTGTGACTATGCAAGAGCTGGAAACAGTGGATAAAGAGATTCTCGTCCTTGTGGTGGATGATTATGCGCTGACTCGCGAAATGTTGCGCTCGATCTTAAAACAGCTGGGCTTTGCAAATGTTATTAGCGTTGAAGATGGAAAGTCGGCATTAGCTAAAATCAGGGAGCAAAACGTCGGTTTGGTTATTTGCGATTGGAACATGCCAGGGCTTTCAGGTTTGGAAGTATTGCGGGCTGTACGGGCGGATAAACGCTATGGTAAGCTTCCCTTTCTTATGCTCACCGCTGAGGCCTATCGTGAAAATGTCATGGAGGCCGTGAAGGCCGGAGTTTCGGATTATATCGCCAAGCCCTTTACCGCCCAGACGTTGGCGGAAAAACTGGCGGCGGTGTTGCCAAAAAAAGAAAAAAAATAGGCAAGTGAAAGTTAATAGACGGCCGAGACGCGCTTAGTGGTTTAAGGCTGCACGGAAAAATTTACTAAGCTCCTGGGCTACCAGCTGGTGGCCTTCAGGAGTTAAATGACACTGGTCGAAGAACAGCTTGGAATCTTTGCCGGCCCTTAAAGCAGGCAGCAAATCAATGTACTGGAAGCGGAATTCAGCGGAAATCTGCCCGATCTTTTTTTGCGGCTGGTCTTCGATAAAATCTGCATAAACCTGAAATGATACGGGAAAAGCCGCGATCAGCACGGATATTCGTTTCGCCTGGGAGAGCTCGGATAGCCTTTGAAATTCCCGGTGGATAGTTTCCCAGGAGGATTCTTCCCACGCGGCGCCCCAGTCGTAGCGCGCCAGCTTGACCAGTTTCATAAACTCTTCCGGCTCATGAGCCCAGTTTAGTTTTTTGTCGGCGCCAATCCATTGTAGGGCTTCCGGTCCGGTTTTCTTGATCCACCTTGAAAGCAGCACCCGCTGATAAATAGCTTCCACAATCAGGCTGTGTCTTCTCAGCCATCCCCGATGGCCGGCTTCTTCGGAGAATCCCCAGGAGGGGCGGCTGTCGTTCAAATAGAAAGCCACTACCACCCAGTCCGGGTTAAGCGCCAGTCCCCGTTCCTCAAAAATATCGAGCTCTTCCCTGGTGCCGATATTTCCTGTTCCGGCGTTGATGACACGCAAAGTTTTACTAGGCCAAATGGACTTCAGTTCATGTTCCAATCGACTGGTGAAGACATCTTCAATGTTAAGAGAATCGGCCACGGTAATGGAGTCGCCCAACACGAGGATTCGGATTTCATTTGCTTCTTTTTCGAGCTTAATCTCCTCGGCGCGAAAGCCGAAAGCGTTGGTATGCACGATAACATCTCTGTGACTAAGATAGTGATTGTGAATCTTTACGCGGCTGTTGGGCAAAAGCCGTTTTCCTTTAGGGGTGTGCTGGTAAAGAAACTCCGGGGTGGTCTCAAGCACATGTCCCTTCCCATCGCGGCCTTCCAGAGTTATATGGGTGTAAGCTTGCCTTAGAAAAACTTCAAAAAGTATCAGTACGAGAATGAGACAAACTAAAGTGATACCCAGGCGTGTCAAGATAATCTGTTTAGGTCGCTGGGTTCTTTTTCCCACGTTAGGTATCACGATCAACTAGAATGATGGCCCGGAAAGGAGGCCCGCCTCCGGGAGCATCAAGGGCCACTACTGTTCGAATTTGGCGCGCATCGAACGGCACAGGACCTGTATCGATTAAAGGGTGCTTTGAACCCGGTCGTGTAATCACTATGCGATACTTGCCGCTGCCTAGACCGTAATAAGGAGTTAGGCCCGTAAAGGGAATGTCAGCGGCGCGTGGCTCAAGTTGACTGATGTTTGCGTCTTGCTCGGCGAGGTAAAAATCGACGGCGGGAGCGCCGGGCGCGGCTTGCAAGAATCGGATCTTAAATTTGTTGAACTCAGGATCCACATCCTCATCTTCCAAAAGCAAAGCTTTGATACTTGCTACATGATCAGCTATCACAAAGGTGTAATAACGGCCGTCCAACAGCTGATAGCGCACGTCAATATAAGGGACGGCGCTTCCCGTTTGGCTGACACGGATACGCCTCTGTCCTTCATCTAAGGTTATGTAGCCTGATGTCTGCCCGAAGGTCAGCCCTGAGAAAGCCAATAAGCTGTCAACCAAGACATCTGATCCCGGTGCATCCGGTGAAGCGTGTAGAACACGCAGCTCTGCGACTTGACCGCCGAGAATGTTGCTGTCATCACAACCTGCGAGTAACACCAAAAACAGTATGGCAATCAGTCTCTTTTTCATAGCCTGAATCTCTGAATGACTTTCCCGGCTTTTACCTTCCCGAAAGCGTAACCTCTGAGATCATAGTCCCAAGCCAATTGTGAAACAAGCTCTTTAAACGGCAGTACTTTTTAAAAAGCCGGGGCGTAAATTTTCCCTGCCGTGCCGGCAGCCTGAAGTCTACCACCAATAGAGGCGAATGCAGCCCGCCCTTGTTGTTTATTGGCATACCATAATAAGGACTTAATGGGTTAAGATGGGGACATGGAAGTCAACGTCTTTGATTGCGCTCTAATCGATCGTGCTGAGGAATGCATACGGCAACGCTGGCCGGGTTACCGGCCGACGTGCGGCTTGTTTTTGGGCTCAGGCTGGGGAGCAGTAAGTGAGGCTTTTCAAGTTAGAGATGCCATAGATTATTCCATGATCGCGGGTTTGGGGGCCCCTTGTACTCCCGGTCATGCCGGCAAAATGCTTCAGGCTGAGGCTCATGGGATTGAGACTATTATTTTTCAGGGACGGCGGCATTGGCATGAAGCATGCGGCTGGCTGCCGGTGATAATTCCGGTTTATTTGTTGAAGCGGCTTGGGGTGCGGATTATAGTGCTAACAGGTTCGGTTGGGGGGATAAGAGACGATCTTAGGCCTGGGGATCTAATGGTGGTGGAAGACCATATCAATTTTATCGGTACAAATCCTCTTTTGGCTGTTCCAGTTCAGTACCGGGGGAAAGACTTTGTGGATTTAACCTACCTGTACGATAGAGAGCTCCGCTTATTGCTGCTCCAGGCGGCTGCGGAACTTGGGGTACCTATTACAAGCGGAGTTTTGGCAGTGACTTCCGGCCCTAGTTATGAAACTCCAGCTGAAGTTAAGATGCTGCGTTCCCTAGGAGCTGATGCTTGCGGCATGTCGGTCGCCCCGGAGGCTATTTTGGCCCATTCGCTTGGACTTCGCGTTTTGGCTTGCACTTGCATTACCAATCGCGCCGCCGGGTTAGACGGCAAAGAACGCCAACATGGCGAAGTCTTGGAGACTATAGCTCATGCTCTTCAGCGTATAAGGTGCATTATAGTCGAGTTGTGGAGGAGACTTCCGTCGGCCTAGGAAAAGGTATCAGGTTTTTTGCTGGTTCGTCTTTGAATCTTTAAGACCGTGCCAATTTTTCTTGGACGGCACCACCAGCACGGGGCATTTTGCTTCGCGCACGACGCGCTCGGCCACGCTGCCGATGAGTAAGTGAGAGAAACCAGTCCGGCCGTGGGTGGCCATTATAATTAAGTCGCTCCCGTTGGCGGCGGCGAATTCGACTATCTCCAAATGGACGCCGGCTGTGGCTTCAATCACCGTGCATGTGCAATCAATTCCCGCAAAGTGGATCTTGGCAAGGTCTTGCAAGTCATTTTGCACTTTCGCCAATACCTGTTTGTGAATATCAGGATCCGGATACAGCGGAAAATCCAAGGCGTAGGCAAAAGCAGCATGCGCTGGATCTTCAATGACTGCTAGGAGCTGAAGCTTGCCGTTTAAGGCTTGGGTCAACTCCAAAGCCGGGCCGAAAGCGTGTTTGGACTCCTCGGAAAGGTCGGTGGTAACCAAAATCTTTTTCATCATTTCTCGCTTTTCAAATGCAGCTGGCTTATTCTAGCGTCTGGCGACCCCTCATTTCCAGAGAAAAAAATCGAGCGTTCTGTCTCCCTTGTCCAATCGCCCACACAAATGGGCGCAGGCTTTGAAGGTCCAGGCTGACTGCCGCCTACGCCAGGTTTTGCCGCAGTTTGGCAAATACTTTGCGCGCTTCTTCAAGATCTTTGTCGCGGATGATGTGTTTTAGAAACTCAAGTTTAGCGGTGATGTTTTCTAACTGGGCAATGGAATGGGGATTGAAAAGCACCTCGGCTAACAAATGGTCGTCTTCCGACAAGACGCCTGCGGCCAGTTTGCGGTGCCGCGAGAAAGTAGTTCCCGGCACAGCAGTCTTGTCTACGCAAGCCGCAAAGACCATGGAGGCTACAAAAGGCGTGGTTAGGGAGTAAGCCATCATGCGATCGTGCTCGGCGAACGAATACTCGAAAACCCGCACTCCTAAACGGGCGAAGAACTCAATAAAAAATTTTTTGGCTTGGGTTTCTGACTCGCTGATGATGACGGCGTTTTCCCGGCTCAGTTTGTCCAAGTCGGCGAAGGTCGGTCCAAACATGGGATGAACCGAGACAAACGGCTGGGCGACTTTCTGATAATATTCGGGGAGGTTAGTTTTAATTGAAGCCATGTCGCATAGGATGCAGTCAGGAGAAAGGTAATCTTGCAGCGCCTTGAATACGGAGATAGTGTTTTGCAGACTGACGGCGTTTATAAGCATTTCCGGATTAAATTGCCGAATCTCGGCCAAACTCTTAAGCCAGCATGCCCGCCCGGCGAATTCTTGAGCTTTATCAAGCACGTCATGCACGGCAAGCTCGTGTTGCGAAGCCAAAGCCTTAACCAGCCAGGTTCCCATATGGCCGGCACCTATAACGGCGATCTTCATGTTTCAATTCTCCTATAACATCCCAAAAGCCTAAAGCGTACGGCTTCCTTTTCGACCTTAGCCAAGGCCTCCTTTACCTGGGAATCGTCGGCCGAACCCATGAAATCCAGGAGAAACGCATAATGCCCGGGGCTCCCCGGGAGCGGCTTAGACTCGATGCGCGTAAGATTAATGGCCGCCTCCGAGAAAGCGCTTAACAAGCAAAAAAGTGCCCCCGGCCTATGGGCGGTGGAAAACATAATTGAGCATTTATCACCTGGCTCCTTAGCAGGCGCTGCCTCGATCATCAGAAAGCGCGTTGAATTGGAAGGGTGATCTTCGATGTTTTCCTTGAGAACCTCCAGACTGTAAAGCTCAGCGCATAAAGAAGCGGCGATGACGGCCGTGGCCGCCGGTTTTTCTCTTGATAACATCAGCGCCGCACCGGCCGTGTCGTAATAGGGGCGCGGCTCAAGCTTATTTCTGGTAATGAAGCCTTGACACTGTGCCAAAGCTTGAGGGTGGGAATATACCACTCGAATGTCGTGGTAATCAGTTTCCGGCAAGGAGATTAAACTATGGTGCACAGGTAAGATTATTTCTGCCGTGATATGTAGATCGGTTTCAATCAACAAATCATCCACCTGTGTCACATTTCCGCCCAGCGAATTTTCCACCGGCAGCATTCCCGCATCCAGTGACCCGCTTTTCACACCGTCGAACACTTCTTTAAAATCGTCATGTGGTATGGCAACGGCGCCTGGATAGACTTTTCTGATCGCCAGCTCGCTGTATGCTCCGTGCTCTCCTTGGAAGCCGACTAATTTAAAATCCTGCGCTTGGAGCCTTTTGGCTTCGCTTATTACTTCTTTAAACAGTTTTTCCGCCATGTCAGGTTGAAGCAAACCGCGCGCGGCGGCTCGCACGTGCTCAAGGACTTCCTCTTCACGCTTTGCCTGGTGGAGGCTTTCTTTAACCTTTTTTGTGCGCACTGCTAGCTCCATGCGCCGGTTTAGAAGCGCTAGGATCTCCAGATCCACCTCGTCAATTCTTTTTCTCAGCTCTTTGAGGTTCATGATTTCTATCTTATTACCCGTGGTATTTTTTGCTCGAGCAACATTAAATCTGTCAAGACCATGGCCGTTACCGCCTCCAAAACCACGCTGACCCGCAAGGCCAGGCAGGCATCGTGGCGTCCCTGCACGGTAATCGAGACGGCTTCTCCGCTCAAAAGATTTACCGTTTCTTGTGCCTTTTTAATACTGGCCGTGGGCCGCACCGCTACGCGGAAAACAAGGGGGTTCCCGTTAGTGAGGCCGCCGTTGAGGCCGCCGCTGTGGTTGCTGGCCGTGCGGCCGGAGGGGTCGATTATGGCATCGTTGAATTCACTGCCGCGCATACGGGTGCAGTTAAATCCGCTCCCAAACTCAATGCCCTTTATGGCAGGGATGGAAAATGCCGCATGGCTGAGAAGCGACTCCACCGAGTCAAAGAACGGTTCACCCAGACCAGGCGGCAGATTGTAGGCCGCACACTCCACCAGCCCGCCGATTGAGTCGCCTTCTTGCAGGGCCTTTTGCACGGCGCTGTCTATATCCGCTGAACCGCCGGCTTGAATGAGCTTGGCTTCTACGCGCGCCGGTTGCATAAGTTTCTTGGCAATTACCCCAGCAGCTACTAATCCGGCAGTCAAACGTCCTGAAAAATGCCCGCCCCCTCTATAGTCATTAAAACCGCCGTACTTGAGGCGGGCGGTGTAGTCAGCATGGCCGGGGCGAGGAGTGTCCTTTAGTCTTTCGTATTCTGATGAGTCTAGATCGGCGTTTTCAAAGACAATCAGTAAAGGAGCGCCGCTTGTCTTGCCCTTAAACAAGCCGCTTTTGAAAATAGGTATGTCGCATTCTTGTCTTGCCGTCACACCCGGCTGGATGCCGCCTCGCCGGCGGGCCAAGTCTTCCCTAAAGTCTTCGGCCTTTAAGGGCAGTCCACACGGGCAACCGTCAATCAGCACGCCTATAGCTGTCCCGTGTGATTCGCCTAGAATACTTACCCTGAATAAACGTCCAAAGCTGTTCATAATTGCACCATGATCGATTGTAGGTCTTTAAAAAAGTCCGGGTAAGATTTTTGCACCACTTCGGGATGATCGATAGTGACACCCTGCTCACTAGTTAAACCGGCCAAGGCGCAGGCCATGGCAATACGATGGTCGTTGTGGCAATTAATTGCTCCGCCCCTTAGCTTGGTGCCTGTTACCTGAAGCGAGTCTTCGCAGCAGGAAATTCGTCCCCCAAGCTTGCTGAACTCCAGGCACAAGGCCTCTGCGCGGTTGCTTTCCTTATATAATAGGCGCGAAGCTCCTTTGATTATGCTTTGCCCCTGGCAGTTGCAAGCCAGGGCTGCTAAAACCGGAAATAGGTCGGGACAATCGCCGGCATCGAAAGTGAAAGCCTTAAGCGAGGCGTTTTGCACTTGTAGTGCCGGGCCTTGCTGAGTTAAAAGCGCACCGGCTTGGCGTAAGACATCAACTATGGCTTTATCCGCTTGAGTGGAATCGGCTCGTAAGCCTTGCACCTCAAGCGAGCCGGCGATTGCTCCGGCGACAAGAAAAGCTGCAGCCGAAGACCAATCGCCTTCAATTAGGTAGCTTTGCGCCTGGTAATCCTGCCGTCCGGGAATGAAAAAGGATAGTAGGTCAGGGCCGGCATCGATTTGCAAACCGAAGGCTTTGAGAATTTCAAGGGTCATTAGAACATATGGTTTGCTTTTAAGGCCTGTAACTGAAATCTGGGAGTCGGTCTTACATAAAGGCAAAGCCATCAGCAAGCCGCTTAAAAATTGAGAGCTGATTGAGGCGTCAAGCTTTATTTTGCCACCCGTTAGCGGCCCCCGTATAACTGCCGGTGGTTTACCGCGGTTAGTCCGGCAATAAGCCCCTAAATCCCTAAGCGGCTCTTCTATCATGTTGAGCGGCCGGTCCATTAAAGAACCCTGGCCGCTGATTATAAACTCCTGCTCGAAAAGAGCGCATATAGCGCAAGTCATGCGCAGACAGAGCCCGGACTCGTGGCAGTCAATGCTTGAGCTTTGCGGGTTACGGGTGCCTTTAATAATAACGGCCTCGCTTTCGCGTTGCAGCTCAGCTCCCAAACTTGCCGCTACCCCCAAAGACGCCAAGCAATCCTCGGCGTAAGACGGATTATGCAAGATAGAACGCCCGCGGGCTAAAGCAGCCGCCAAGACGGCGCGCTGCATGATGCTTTTTGAAGGCGGCGCAATTATTTTGCCGCGTATGTTACTTGGCCTAATCTCTATCATTATTACTTATCGCTTGTCCCTGAATCGCGCGCCAGTTGTGGTAGATTTCCTGTGCTATCTTAAACGGGGTTTTTCTTTCAGTACTGACTACCAGATCCGACACCTCGGCATACAAAGGGCGCCTAAAATGCATAAGCTCATTGATGGTTTCTTTCTTATCCCTATTCTTGAATAGTGGGCGGGAATTGTCATGCCCCAGGCGTTCATAAACTGTTTGCGCCGTGGCCCAGAGCCAGATGTTGAGGAAGTTTTCCCTTAAAAACCGGCGGTTATCTCTGTCAAGTACAACTCCTCCACCGGCGGCAAGTACTACATTTTTGCTTTCTGCGGCGGCAGTGAGTTTTTGCTGCTCAAGTCGGCGAAAGCGCTCTTCGCCGTCCCGGGAAAAGATTTCTTCCACCTTACATCCGGCTTCTTTTTCAATTTCCGCATCCAGATCAAGAAGCGGGATCCCTAGTAACTTTGAAACTTCTCTTCCAACTTCGCTTTTTCCACTCCCCATAAAGCCGATGAGAGAGAGGCGTCCCTTGGGCGGGATACGTGTTTGGTTCTCTAAAGCTGCGCGCATTATGTCTACAGGCGCCGCCCGGCCCGTAAAAAGCTCAAAGGCCTTGGCGCCTTGGTATAACAGCCATTCCAGGCCGCTGATAACGGTAGCGCCGCTTTGCTTGGCATCTTTAGCGAGTTCAGTGTGGGCGGTATAGTTCGCATCCAAAACCACGTGTGAGGGGCGTAAAAAGCCCCGTGGGACAACCGCCTCCGTGGTGCTTAAACAGGAGATGACAACTGAGCATGAACCAAGCGCCTGTTCTAGGTCCTGAGCCGCAAGCGACGCGTAGCGGCAGTGAAGTTCTTTCGCTATGCGCTTGGCTTTTTCCAAGCTGCGGTTGGCAACTGTAACTTGAGCGCCTTGGTGGCGTAAAGCATAAGCCGCGGCCCGGGCGGCCCCGCCGCCTCCCAGCACCAGTGCGCTTAGCTTGGCCGGGTTGATTCCATGGCTGGTTAAAGCCTTAATAACTCCCTCAGGATCCGTGTTGTAGCCGTGAAAAACACCTTCTTGGGCAATAAGGGTGTTAACGGCTTTAAGACGGCTTACGTTTTGATCGACGCATACGGTCAAGATAGCCGCCTTTTCCTTGAAAGGCGAGGTGATATTAAGGCCGCTCAGACCTATTTCCTTGGCGCTTTGCAAGGCGCCGGCTGCATCGGGCGCCGCGAGCCGCAAATAGATAGCGGGGATTTTAAGCGCGGCGAAGGCGGCGTTATACATTTGCGGACTGCGGCTGTGTAAAACGGGATCGCCGCTTACGGCGTAGAGGAATTGATTATCCGGGGTTTCCTGGTTAAACATGCCTTACTCCGGCTTGGCGGTAAAACTTACGCATTTCGCTTAGCGTCAGCTGGCCGGGCGCGGTTAGGCGCGTTTGATCCAAAGCGGCATAAGTGAACGCGCTTCCTAGAAGAGGCGCCATGAGCCGCGTCAAGCGGCCCTTTTCGCCCATGCCGACTATGATTAGCGGCCGGTTGGTGCTTAAAAGGCTTAAAAGCAGAACGTTATCCCGGTAGTGTCTTACATGGCAGGCGATTTTTGCCAGATCAGCGCCGCGCTTAAAGCAGCGGCTGACAATAGCCAAGAGCTTTCTTCGTGAAGGGGTCTGCCTTGAGTTATGATAGGAGATAATTAACTTACAGTGTTTCTGGCGGGCTGTGTCTCGAATGGCGCGCAAGAAAGAGGCTTTGCTTTGTAATTCCACATCGACGTATGCTGCGCCGGCCCGGATAGCGGCGAGAAGTTTCTTTTTGCGGCGGTTGTCGCTTGGCCCTTGCGGCCGGCAGGTGGCAATCAGCTTTTTTGGCTGGGAAAACAATTTCTTGATATCATGTTGTGAGAGTTTAACTAAGTCTAAGCGAATCTCAGCCAGCTTGACGCGCTGTAAGGCTTGTAAGCATTCGTGCAACGATTTTTCTGCCAGGCTGAGGCAAATCATGATAAGGCAGCGAGAAAATCTTCAACTGGAACTACAGTTATCTCTACTTGGCCTATGCTTTTAAGCAATGCCAGGTGCAGGCACTCGCCATGCTTTTTCTTATCTCTGGTAAGAGCATGCATAAGGGAGGCTTTATCCAATTCCAGTTCAACCGGCAGGCCGCAGGCTTTAAGGACTTCTAGAACCCGATTACTCTCTTCGGGCGGGAGCCCTTGTTTAGCCTGCGAAAGCCTTAGATCCACGCTCATGCCAATACTTACCGCCTGGCCGTGCGGCACACGATGCACGCTTTCAATAGCGTGCCCCAAGGTGTGTCCGAAGTTGAGTTTAATCCGCTCGCCTTTTTCAGTTTCGTCCCGCTCTATAATCTTGGCTTTAACTTGAATGGTTTTAGTGATGATGCTTTCCAGGGCGGCGGGTTCCAGAGCTAGAGCGTTCTCTAGATTCTCTTCCAAAAAGTTAAATAGTTTTCTATCGCCGATAACTGCTGTCTTTATTATTTCTGCCAAGCCATTGCGGATCTCAGCCGCCGGTAAGGTACCGAGCACTGTTGGATCGCAAAGCACGAAATCAGGTTGTTTAATAACCCCGACTATGTTCTTCAAGCCCCCGAAGTTTACTCCGTTCTTGCCGCCGATACCGGCATCTGCCTGGGCCAAGAGCGTTGTGGGTGCCAAGCCAAATGCTATTCCCCGCATATAAGTGCAGGCGGCGAAGGCGGCCATATCGCAAACCGTGCCGCCGCCGATGGCTGTGATGAAGGACTCGCGCTCTAAACCTTGTTCGAGGAAGGATTGATAGAGGGCCTCAACGCTCTTTAAATTCTTGTGGTTTTCGCCGGCTTTGACTTCTTTTTTCGGCCACTCTGGGAGCTTAGCGGAGTGGAGTTTGGCCACGTTCTCATCGAGAACCGCCAATTTGCCGGCGTTTTTCACCAGTTGCTCGAGATCTTTCAGATCACGGCCGATAAACACGCGGCAGCGGCCGGAAGCGGCGCGTACATTTAACTCTTTCACTGCTTTTCCTCAAGTTGTCTTTGCATAAAGCGCACGTGGCGCACCATTGCTGCGAACTGCTCCGGGTTTAAGGCCTGTTCCTTATCGCTTAAGGCCTCCTCAGGATTATAATGTACTTCCACCATTACGCCGTCCGCGCCACAGGCCAAAGAAGCATAGCTCATAGGCGCAACCAAGCTTGGCCTTCCAGTGGCATGGCTTGGATCGGTGATGACCGGAAGATGCGTCAATTCGCGTAACGCCGGCACAGCGCTTAGATCTAGGGTATTACGGGTGTATTTTTCATGGGTTCGTATGCCGCGTTCGCATAATACGACATCAGGATTTCCCTCTTTTAATATGTATTCGGCGCAGTTTAGCCACTCTTCGATGGTGGAATACATGCCGCGTTTTAAGAGCACAGGTTTGCCTGCTTTACCGGCTTCTTTGAGCAGCGCGAAGTTTTGCATATTGCGTGCGCCGATTTGCAGCATGTCCACGTATTCACTGACCCACGAGACGTCCCTTGGATCAATGACTTCGCTTACCACCGCCAGGCCTGTTTCGCGCCTCGCTTTTTCAAGGAGTTTCAAGCCCTTTAACCCCAAGCCTTGAAAAGCATAAGGAGAAGTGCGCGGTTTAAAAGCTCCGCCGCGCAACATGTCGGCGCCGGCGGCTTTAACGGCTTGAGCGGTGGCCATAATCTGTTTTTCGTTTTCGACTGCGCAGGGACCAGCGATAATTGTAAAACCTTGACCCAAAAAAACTTGGCCGGCCTTTACGATGGTCTTCTTGCGAGTAGTTAGGCAGGCGAGTTTTAGATCGTTCATACGCCGACGGCCTAATAGTACTTGGATTTATTAAGCCGCGAAATAAAAAAGAAGAGTCATGTAGATTAAGCGGGGATAAAAGAGCGCTTGGCGGCTGTGTGTCGAAACAAACAAGCAAATCCGCCGTCTAAGCGGCCTACGATACGGTGTCCTTTTTTTGGCTTTAGGTCTTTGGCCTAATGATCAAACACAAGTTACCGTTTTTCCCCCTTGTCCGCTTGCTATGCCTACCACGACATATTCGGCATCGCTTGAGGTCAAGTTTTTCATTTGGTGTTCAGCGCCCGGCGGGATGATAACGGCGTCTTGAGGCTCTAATACGGCTTCTTCGTTTTCCACTCTGATTAGAACTTTTCCCCGCACCATCACGAATATTTCCTGCATGTCTTCATGGTAATGCAGGCGAAAAGAACTCTCGGCGGGCAGTTTGGCCCAGTTAATCATCTGTACTTGGCCGCGCTGCAGGATGGTTTTGTCGCACAAGACCTTCTTGAATACTCCTGGATGATGCTGCTCTTCGTGGCTGGCGGGAACAAAAGGGATGGAGGCGGAGCGTACAAGGTGCACGACAAGAGACCGGGCCTTATTTTCGCTTGATGGCTTTAATCAACACAGGTTCAAGGGGAACATTTTGATGCATACCTTTATTGCCTGTGGCCACCTTGGCGATTTTATCGGCGACTTCCATGCCCTTAGTGACTTTACCGAACACTGCATAGCCGATGCCTTGCGGGGTGTCGTTACGGTAGTCAAGGAAGGAGTTATCCACCAGGTTTATAAAAAACTGGCTAGTTGCGCTGTTAGGGTCTGCGGTGCGGGCCATGGCCAGGGAACCGCGCTTATTTTTTAAGCCGTTTGCAGCTTCATTCTTAATGGGCGGGTAGGTTTCTTTCTGATTCATGTCAGGGGTCATCCCGCCCCCTTGAATCATGAAGCCTGGTATAACACGGTGGAAGATTGTGCCGTCATAAAACTTGGCATCAACGTAGGCCAGGAAGTTTTTCACGGTTTCCGGGGCTTTTGCTTGGTCCAATTCGACCTCCATCTTTCCCAGGCTGGTCTCGATGATAATGAGCGGGTTGCCGGCCGCCGAAGCTTTTATGCCAGTCAATGCTGCTAAAAGTGTCATCAGTACTAAGCTCGTTCTCATGGTTATTTTTCCTCATTTTGCCAAAACAGAGGGCTAGGCCGGTTACGTATATCCAGCCGAGTGAAAACCGGCTGCGACCCCTGACTCCGTAATTATTTCTTTTCTTTTTCCGGAGTGGTTTTTCCTAACAGACGATCGATAATCATCTTGAAGTGTTCAAAGGGATAAGCCCCTTTCACGGGAATTCCGCCCACAAAGAAGCCGGGCGTTCCTTGAATGCCGTTCTTTTCGCCGGTTTCTTTATCAGCTTTGACAGCATTGGCGGCTGCTTCCGACTCCATGTCTTTTTTGAACTTATCTACGTTTAGCCCCAACGCCTTGGCTTGTTCCAGGTAAAAGTCAGTGCCTAAGCGCTGCGCATTATCAAATAAGGCATCATGCATCTCCCAGAATTTCCCCTGTTGCTGAGCCGCCCAAGCAGCCTTGGCGGCGCTTTCCGCTTCCTTGTGCATCGGCAAGGGGAAGTGTTTGAAGGCCAACTTAACGTCCTTAGGATATTCTTTCAGGACTTGGTAAACGGTATCCTTTCCGCGCTTGCAGAACGGGCACTGAAAGTCGGAAAATTCAATAATCGTTACCTTGGCGTTGGCCGGTCCTTTGACTGGACTGTTACCGACGTCTATTTTAACCGGGTTCTTAAAATACTCGTCTATGCCGGCTTGCTGGGCTTCCTGTCTTTTCTTGGTGATATAGGCCTCCATGGCGTTTCCGATTGCCGCCTGACCGGCCTCGCTGGCCAGGTATTTGGACATTAAGTCTTGAAATTGTTTTTCACTGATCTCAGCTGAAGCCGTGGAGGTGAAAACCAAGCCTAGAATCGTCAGGGCTGTTAAACTGCTATTAAAGATCCAATTTCTCTTCCTCATAATAGTCGTCTTCCTGTAAATGAATCACTAAAAAACCTGACTTTACGCCAGGAAATGATAAACGCCCTGGTCTGATTACTAGCAGATATTATAGTTTGATACAAATAGGGATTTTGCCGGCCGGGCAGGCTTTTTTAGCCGGCCGGCTGGTGAGTTGTTTCCTTGCCAATGATAGGCTATTGCTTCGATTTCCAGCCGGTTTTTTGTTGCGCTGGACAGGATTTATCAGGTGAAGAATTTAATTAAATCGCGCTTATTTCACTCGGCGCTGGGAATTTCAGTCAGCGTGATCCTTTTAGGTTGGATCTTGGCGGTTACCGACTGGCCGGTCGTTTTTAGGATGCTGGCGCAGATTAACTATTTGGTTCTAATCCCGGTCACTTTGCTTATGTTGGGGCATTATTTTTTGCGCGCCTGGCGCTGGAGATATTTTTTGCCGGGCGGCCGGTCTGTCGCAATTAGGCGTTTGTTTGACGCCTTGATGGTCGGTAACTTTGCCACCTTTATTCTGCCTTTGCGGGCCGGCGAGTTTGTGCGTCCTTATCTATTGACGCGCTACAGCGAGCATAGTTTTTCTACGGGCTTTGTTTCAATAATTGTTGAGCGTTTTTTCGATTTATTGGTGGTGCTAGCATCTTTTGGGGTGGTGGTGCTTTTTGTGCCCAACATACCGGCTTGGGCCAACCGGGGGGCGCTCCTGCTTTGCCTTTTGGCCTTTTGTATTTTTGTGCTTATGCTGGTAGGAACCTTTGTTCCGCAAATGGTTCTCAAGCGGGCGGATTTTTTTGTGCGCTTTTTGCCGGCAGGTTGGCGGGCGGGGACACGGAAATTTATTGAGGACTTTTTGGCCGGCGCCGCGGTGTTGAGCAGAGGCGGTGGTCTTTTTAAGGTCGTCCTGCTTTCTTTGGCGGTTTGGATATCGTGTTATGTCATTTTCCATGTTTTTTTCTTTCTTTGTCGTATGCCGCCGGATTGGTGGGTCTCGGTAACGGCTGCGGTGATTATTGCTTTGGCGGTGGCCGCGCCGAGTGCTCCGGGTTTTTTGGGTGTGTACCAAACGGCCTGCGTGGCGTCATTTGCGCTTTTTGGGCGGAGTGCAGAGACGGCCGTGGCGTACTCGATTGTGGTGCATGGTTATCAATACATCCTCTTTGTAGCCTACGGGATGTATGTTTTGCTGCGCGATAATCTTAAGTTATCCGAGTTGCACCGGCCGAACGGAAAATAGATTAAAGCATATAAGGGGCGGGGCTTTAAAGTTGGCAAGCATTTTGCTTGACCGGTTGTAGTGCTTTAAGGACCCTGCAATAAGGGGCAAGCTTTGCCGCTTGCCGGTTTTTCCAGGGCCGGCGGTGGAAAAAACTGCCCTCTTACACGGAGGTCGCGTTTAGAAGGAGATAAGGGCATGCGGATTGAATCGGCGTTATACTCCGGCAAAGCGGGCCTGATGGCTCATGGGCAAGCCATTTCGGTGATTGGCGACAATATAGCCAACTCCAATACAACTGGGTTTAAGAGTTCCAGGGTGGAATTTGCGGATTTGCTCTCTGAAGGCCTGGAGGGCCGCCAGTCAACCACATTGGCGCCGGTCGGAAGCGGGGTGGCTGTGAACGCCGTGCGCCAGATGTTCGAAGGCGGCTTGATTGAGCCGACTGGGCGGCAACTTGATGCCGGAATCGATGGCGAAGGATTTTTCATGTGTGGCGATGTCACTAACCCCTATTATTCGCGTGCTGGGAACTTTTTCATCAATAGCGAGGGTCTTTTGGTCAATTCAGACGGTGAGACGGTGTTAGGCTTGCTTCCCGGCGGAACGGCGTTATCTACTATTAATATGTATGCCGCCGGCACGGCCAGCGGCGTAGCGACATCCATGGCCAAGCTGGTGGGTAATCTCGATGCCCAGTCAAGCGCTACGGCTGTTTCTGCCAACCCTCAGAGCTTCAATGAAATCGCCCGTCTCGCCAGTTATGTCACCGGTTTTTCGGTTTATGACAGCCTGGGTCAGATGCATAATGTGACTTTGGCATTCTTTAAGACCGGCGCCAACGCATGGACGGCGCAAGCTTATATGGACGGTGCAGATGTTGGCGGCATGGCCGGCGTCCCGGTGCAGATTGGGGGAAATGCCGCTCTCACTTTTACCAGCGCGGGGACCATTGATCCGGCAAGCGCCGCCGCGGCCGTCATTACCGCCGCGCCTAATTATAGTAACGGTGCAGCAGCGGGAAACTTTGCCATTAATCTGGCCTCCTTCACTCAATATGCGGCGCCTTCGAGTTTGGCCAGCGTCACTCAGGACGGGAAGGGTGTCGGCAATGTAAAGGGTTATGAGATTCAGTCAGATGGGCGGATCTTGGCTATAATGGACTCCGGCACAACGCAGACAATCGCCACCATTCAGCTGGCGAACTTTGGAAATAAAGACGGTTTGGATCGTGTCGGCAACACCATGTTTCGCGCAGATGAAACGGCCGGCGAACGCGTGACGGGCAGTCCGGGTACGGGGGCTTTGGGTAAGCTGGTCGGCGGAGCGCTGGAAAGATCGACTGTCGATATTGCTTCTCAGTTTGTCGAGTTGGTTTTATATCAGCGCGGCTATCAGGCCAACTCGCAGACCTTCAGCGTGGCGAGTGATATGATACGCGAGACGATACAGCTGATGCGCTAGCCGCAATATGGCATGAAAATGCAATATTGCGGCTGGCAAGGCCATGGATGGTTGAGCTGATAATTAGCGTGTCTTGTTCAATGTTTTTCTAAGCTTACGCTGATTTAGTTTACCCTTCCCTGTTGCGGTGTTATTAATTTCCCTGGGGAAAGATTGCCTTTAAGGTTGGGGGAATGGGGTTTTGCGTTCTTTGTCATTCTGAAAGAGTGATTTCGACCCACCAAGCGTGGTTGAACATATAGCGCGTGAGGGTTCTGGCAGCCGGAAGGTCGATTTAGGAGACACTTCAGAAAGGAGGTGCCAAATGGGGCCAGCTTGATTAAAAAAGCGGCCATCGAGGTTCGGGACCTTTGCCGTTCTTTTGGCGGGATTCCGGCCTTGAAGGGGCTCTCGCTGGCGGTGAAGGAAGGTGAAATCTTCACCGTCTTAGGGGCCAATGGCAGCGGCAAGAGCACTCTCATTAGGATCTTGAGTACCGTCCTTTTGCCGGATAGCGGCCGGGTGATGGTACTGGGGCACGATGTGGTCCGGCAAGCCGGCGAGGTAAGGAGGATTGTAACGCGGGTCAGCGTTGATCCTACCCTCGACCGTCAGTTAAGTCCGAGGGAGAACCTGGCCTGGCTGGCGCCTCTTTACAGGCAAAAGCCTGCGGCGGTTATTGAGCGCTGTTGGCCGATGCTTCGCCGTTTCGGGCTTAAAGAGTCCGATTTCCATCGTCCGGTGCGGTATTTGAGCGCTGGCAGCCGGCAGAAGGTGGCCATTGTGCGCGCTTTAATCAGCTCGCCGGCCGTGTTGGTGTTAGATGAGCCGACTACTGGGCTGGACCCAGTATCCCGTCAGGAGGTGCATCTCTTTGTGCGGGCCATCAACCGGACGGCGGGAGTGACAATTCTGCTTGCCACCAATGATTTGGCCCAGGCGGAAGAGCTTAGCGATCGCATCGCCATTATTAAAGATGGAAAGATTGTGCTTAGCGGCACAGTGGCCGAGCTTTTGGAGCTTGGACCGGGTGCGCGCAACATGAAGGAAGTGTTCTTCCGTGTGGCGGGCTATGTGCCCTCGAAGGGGGACATGGTCAGGCCCGAAGGTTTTTTGAGCGGCGTTGCTTGAGTCACGAGAGGCCGTAGAAGCGGTTGGAAAGGAGGTTTTATGAATACGCCGTTCAAATCTCCGCTGCAGGAAATATGGAAGGGGCGGGCCTTTGTGCTGCGCAACTTCTACATGTTGCAGCGTGACTTTTCCTGGTTTTTGACCATGCTTGGGGACTCGTTCTGCGAGAGCGCCACATTCATCCTTATTGGGGTGATGTTTAACGATTCGATGGCCATTTTGTTTTTGGCTTTAGGAGTGGTGAATTGGTCGTTTTTTAGCGCGCTCTTCAGCGAGATTGCCTACACTGTCAGTCAGGAGCGGCGGGACGGCGTTTTGGAAGAGACTCTGGCGCTTCCCATTTCGCGGCTTTCGCACCTATTGGGTGTGACTGTCTTTGCCTGGTTGAAAGCGCTTTTGCATGCCGGGGTCATTGCGCTAGGGCTGAAGTTATTTGCCGGGCTTGATCTTAGTGGAGCAAACCTGGCGGGTGTAGCCCTGACGATGCTTCTGGGAAGCTTGAGCGTGATAGGGTTGGGGCTGATAGTGGCTGCCTTTCCGCTCGTAAGCGCCGAGCGCGGCGAGCAGGCTCAGTACACTTTGCAGCGTTTTTTGGTGTTAATCAGCGCGGTTTTTTATCCGGTGAGCGTGTTACCGGAGTTTCTTCAGCGGCTGGCGCTTCTCAGCCCTATTACGCATGCTATGAATGCCTCGCGGCAATTGATGGGCATTGGGGTTCATGGCAGCAGACCCGGCGCGCTTATGGGTCAGAGTTTGCTTAGCGTGGGGCCGGAACTTGGCTTGATGCTGAGCATTGGATTATTGAGCATTCCGGTTGGCCTGGGGCTTTTCAGCGCTGCTGAATACTGGGCCAAAAAAACCGGGCGGCTCAAGAGGACAGGGTGATGATAAACGACAAAGGAGACAGTGACTGTCTTTGTTACGGTTACCGGGAATGGCCTTGGCCGCCGGAGCTTTGCCCTGAAGAGGTAGAGCTTCGCGCGGCCTTGGTCATTCTCGGCAGTCTTTCTGCTAGGCGTGGGGGGTTCTGGTATTGGACTTCAAGCAAGTGTGCTGGATGAGTGTGCTTTAGACGTTGATCGCGCTTTTACAGGATAGGGTTACGTGGTCAAACCAGGCAACTAATAAACCACGCTTATGATTTATATAGGCCTTAGCCCCGCGTAAAGAACTCGATACTTTTTGAGCTTAATGGGGTGACTCCTATTCGATGATAGCAATTTCGCGCCCGCTGGTCGTTCAATCCACGCCCGCGCGCAGCGGGCGACATGGAGTAACGTATAATATATGGACGCGATAGTGTTTCAATCCACGCCCGCGCGCAGCGGGCGACATTATTACATCAACGCGTGTGCAAAATCCGCACGTTTCAATCCACGCCCGCGCGCAGCGGGCGACGTGGAGGCGGAGACGCTCGACCAGGCCCGCCGCGTTTCAATCCACGCCCGCGCGCAGCGGGCGACTCTGCCTTGCCCGTGAGAGGCGAGGGTATTCCGTGTTTCAATCCACGCCCGCGCGCAGCGGGCGACACTTACCGCCATAATGGCCCTCGCCGTAATTGACTGTTTCAATCCACGCCCGCGCGCAGCGGGCGACGGCGTCTAAGTTGTCCGATCTGACGATGTGTGCCGTTTCAATCCACGCCCGCGCGCAGCGGGCGACCCTTTTATCTGGAGGAGGAGACTATGCATCATTCAGTTTCAATCCACGCCCGCGCGCAGCGGGCGACAGGCAAGTGCCGTGCCGCCTACGTGCGGCACGTAGTTTCAATCCACGCCCGCGCGCAGCGGGCGACTCGACCTTGATTGACGGGTGCGTGTCCTTTAAGGTTTCAATCCACGCCCGCGCGCAGCGGGCGACATTCAGCGACGGATTGTCACGCAGAAACGCTGGTTTCAATCCACGCCCGCGCGCAGCGGGCGACCACCCGTAGCCACAACACCTAGCTCTACGGCGATGTTTCAATCCACGCCCGCGCGCAGCGGGCGACTCGAGAGATCCGGAGACAAGACGCCATCGCAGAGTTTCAATCCACGCCCGCGCGCAGCGGGCGACCTCCCCCCGTAATGTCCCTCGCCGTGATTGACGGTTTCAATCCACGCCCGCGCGCAGCGGGCGACCGGTTGCCCTATATACGATATGTATATGTATAGAGGTTTCAATCCACGCCCGCGCGCAGCGGGCGACGACACGCGCGTAGCTTAGAGATGCAAGGATCGCTTGTTTCAATCCACGCCCGCGCGCAGCGGGCGACGCCCCCGCGGGCGCCCCCGTTAAAGCGCCCGCAGTGTTTCAATCCACGCCCGCGCGCAGCGGGCGACCCAATCCATTCCTTCGCCGTGCCGCGGCGATGGCGGTTTCAATCCACGCCCGCGCGCAGCGGGCGACTCGCCCTATATAAGATATGTATTATTTGGACAGAGGTTTCAATCCACGCCCGCGCGCAGCGGGCGACCCATCTCCCAGCACGCATACGAGGGGGATGGGATTGTTTCAATCCACGCCCGCGCGCAGCGGGCGACTCTGCGCCGCGTAGGGGCATGCACGGCGGGGATAGTTTCAATCCACGCCCGCGCGCAGCGGGCGACCGGGCTGCCCGGCTTTTTTTTTAGGGGGAGCATGCACGTTTCAATCCACGCCCGCGCGCAGCGGGCGACGCCCTTTTTTATGGAGGGGAGGGGATATGCATCATCGTTTCAATCCACGCCCGCGCGCAGCGGGCGTGGAT
>Ga0209101_1000388_pt1 | contig 36568 bp, 19 predicted proteins | sample ConPoolayeCmetaG_FD_185481 | JGI IMG/M metagenome (GOLD analysis project Ga0209101, IMG submission 185481) | Hot spring microbial mat communities from California, USA to study Microbial Dark Matter (Phase II) - Cone Pool mat layer C metaG... ...
CCCCCAGCCCCCTGCCTACACAACTGATGCACACACTTTTTCTCGGAGAAAAACTGGCTTTGCTGCTCGGGCAGCCTGCCGCTAGACTTTCGCCGTTTCGGACAAGCCTGGGGGGCGGCGTTTCATGCCCGATGGGCCGTCGGGATAGACATTCCGCCATTTGATTGCCATCAGGCGGACGCTGTGGGCCCGGAGGCCGCTTTTGGCAGCCGCTTGACGTACTGTCGCAGCAAGGACTGACTGACGTATGAGCAAAATCACAACTCACTGCTTGGTGATTGCCCTGGTTTCTGTCTTTGTGTTCTTCACCAATCTGGGCGCTACGCGACTGTGGGACGACGACGAGACGATCTACGCCTCCTGTGCCCGCGAAATGCTTGCCCGCGGCGATTGGGTTGTCCCTTACTACAACGGACAGGTGTTCTTCGACAAGCCGCCGCTGGTGTATTGGAGCATCATGGCCGGCTTTGGGCTGTTCGGCCAGACCGAGTTTGCCGCCCGATTCTTCTCGGCCGTGCTGGGCGTGGCGACTTGCCTGCTGACGTATTTTTTCGCTCGGCGGCTTTTCGGCGGCAGCGCCGGCTTGTGGGCAGGGCTGGTTGCTGCCTCGACGATCGTGTTCACGGTTTCCGCCCGGGCAGCAACAATCGACATGGCCCTGACGTTCTTCACCACGGCCGCCATGTACATGTTCGCGCTGGTGGCTTTGCCCCGGCTGCATTCAAAAACTCGCACCGGCGCTTCGCCAATCGCCAGCACTGCCGCAACCGTGCATCATCCACTGGGCAGTTGGTTGCTTTGGGCGTCGATTTACTGCGCTTTGGCCGTGGCTGTTCTGGCCAAAGGCCCGGTGGGACTATTGCTGCCAGGTTGCACGATGGCCTTGTTCTTGCTGTTTTTCCGGTATGGAAGTCGGTCGGAAGGGCGCAGGGAGCAGTCCGCGCAGTCCGAGGCAGTCTGCGTGCCGCAGCAGTCTTGCATTGCGGACGAGTTTAGCGTGAACTGTGCCGAGCCGACCCGGCGGCATCGCCCGACGTGGTGGCGCAGGTATCTTTCTGCCGTCTGGCACACATTGGGTGCGCTTAGGGCGGTGTTTGCGCCCCGCAACTTGCTGGCGGTGTTTTTACAGATGCGGCCAATCACAGCCGCTATCGTATTGGCGGTGGTAGCCTTGCCGTGGTACGTGCTGGTAGCACAGCGTACCGACGGTTTGTGGCTTGCGCAGTTCATCAGCAAGTACAACATCGGCCCGTTCTTGCAACCATCGCTGGGGCATCGCGGGCCGGTGTTCTACCACTTTGTGATGATCCTGGTGGGATTTTTTCCCTGGTCTGTGTTCCTGGGGCCGGTTGTTGTGTTCACATACCGGCAAATAAGTCGGCCTGACCCCAGCCGCTGGGCATACGTACTGCTGAGTTGCTGGGTCGGAGTGTTCTTTGTGTTTTGGTCCGTATGTAGTACTAAGCTTCCGCATTATGTGTTGCCGACTTACCCCGCACTGGCGATGCTGACCGGAAGTCTGCTGACCGACTGGCTGGCAGCCTTGGGCAAATACGGAAACTATGCGCTAACGCACGCATTGCAACTGGGTGAAACCAGCGCATCATCAATTTCGGCCCAGGAAGTTCCAGTCCGCCTGCATTGCGTGAGCTTTGATGCGTGGAGTGAAGCCAGCCCGATCCTCTCGCATCCCCTTGGGCCGAGAGCCGTTCGCCGCGCAGTAATCACCCTGGTGATTGTGGGCGTAGGTCTGCTGATTGGCGTGCCGATAGTGGCCAGCGTGTTTGTGCCCGGCGAAGAAGCCGTGGGACTGGTGGGCCTGACCTTGCTATTCGGGGCTGCGGTGATGGGCTGGTGCATCCAACGGGCACAGCCCGAGCGAATGCTGACGGCCTTCGCTGCCACAGCGGTGCTGTTTGTAAGCGGGATTTTCGCGTGGGCTGCTGTACGGGTAGATGCTCATCAGCACGCGGCAAAGCTGGTCTCGGCTGCCCGAAAAGATTGCCGCGCCGAGCCGCAACTGGTGGGCTACCGCTACCTGCAACCCAGCGTGGTGTATTATGCCGCCCGTCCGATCCCCTGCACCGATAGCGCCGAGCAATTGCGGGAGGCATTGCGTGGCCGAGAGCACTGGTACATCATCACCACGCAAGCGCATGTCGAGCAGTTGCAGTCCGAGATGCCCGACTTGCAACTAGTGGCCGCTCAACCGCGGTTTCTCAAGCGAGGCCAGGTGGTCGTCTTGTTGCGGGCGCCGGACCGGTTCCTTCCTGCCGAAACTGCCGGTAGAATTGGCGGCGTGCAAAGCAGCGCGCAACGCTGATCGTCCTGCGGCGATCGACTTGCGGCAGCACCCAATGCTTACACCAGCGGAGGCGGGCACATCCTCGGCCCCAGCCGCGTGCGGCGATGACACACACTACTGGAGATTTGCCATGTCTGAACAGATGCTCCGCGAGCAGCTTTACGAGGCTTTCCGGCACCGGGCGATTTTGTACTATCTGATTTACGATGAGATTCGCAAAGAAGTCGGCGCTGAACGGGCGGAGGATATACTCAGCCGCGCCATTTATCGCCGCGGTGTGGAACGGGGCCAACAGCGCTATGCCAAGTTTGCTCCCCGCGACTTGATCGGCCTGAAGGAGGCCTTTCTCGGAAATCTGGCCGACGGCGGCCGAATGTTCCAGCCCGAGGTGCTCACCAGCACCAACGAGGAACTGGATATCAAGTTCCATGCCTGTCCACTGCGCGACGCCTGGCAGGAGTACGGTCTGCCGCCGGAGGAAGTCGCCCTGATGTGCCGCATCGCTTCGCGGATCGACGACGGCACGTTCGAGGGGGCGGGCTTTCGCTTCTGGGCCGACACCTGGCAACCCGGCGGCGAAGGATGCTGCTGCCTGCACATCCGACCCAAGTAGACCACGGCCAGAGACGGTCTTGCCGGGCTGAACCAGTGGACGGCGTTGCTGCCGGGCAGTGTTGCGGCTTCGTCGCCGCCACGTGGTACTTGTGTTGCGGTCCTACACCGGCCTTCGGCCGCAACCAAATTGGAGGGACGTGCTGCGGTCGCTTCCGTTAACACAAGGTGCCGGGCAACCATGGAGCGTGGTCCTTGTATGTTGTCAGTATTGCGATCAGTGCTGAGTTTGCTAAGAAGAAAGCGGGCTGCTCCATATCACCCGACAAAATGCGGCGCAAAACGGGCACAAGTTCCGCCATCAGCGACTGACCAGCCGCGCACAGCTTACGAACCGATCACCTCCAGCAATTGCTGGCGTATTTGGGCCAACTGAGCCTCGTCCTGGAGCTTTCGACCCTGCCGATCGGTAACGTAAAACACATCCACCACCTGGTCCAGATAGGTGCCGATCTTGGCCCGCCATACCGACAGCCCCAGCTCAAACAGCGTCCGCGTAATGGCGTACAGCAGGCCAGGGCGGTCGAACGTGAACACGTCGATGATGGTGTACTGCTGCGATGTAGTGTTGTCGCACAGCACGCGGGTTTCCAGCGTCGGCATGAGTTGATGAGGGCGCGGCCCGGTTTGCCAAGTGCGGCGGAAGGCAGGCGGCCGATCGCCCGGCGCCGTCAGCGCCACCCGCAACGCCTGTTCGATCTGCTCGATGCGTTCCCCAGGGGGCTGCCCGGCGTAGTCCGCATCGTGGACCCAGAAGCGGTCCAACACTAGGTCGCCGGGCAAGGTGTAGATTTGTGCCGAGCGGATTTCCAGCCCACAGCCGCTCAGCCCGCCGGTCAGTTTGTGAAAGATCCCCGGCGTCAGTTGTTCCGAAGTGCCCACTGTGATTTGCAGCATATTGGTGTCGGGCAGATACTGGCATTGGATTCTCACCTCGTTGGGCTGCAAGCCGCAGAGCATCCGCAGGTCCTCGGCGATTTGCGCCGGTTGGTTAGCTTGCAAGTATTCCTCGGGAAGGTTTTCGATCTGGCGCCGATACCAATCGGCTTGCGGTTGATCGGCCAAGGCGGCCGCCACCAGTGATCTGCGCTGGCGAATCTGCTCGGCGGCTGTGGTGGCCGGGCTGTCCATTGCCAGGTGTTGCATGGCGCTGTGATACAGTTCGGTAAGTATTTCCTGCTTCCAGCCGTCCCACACCTCCGGGCCGACAGCGGCAAGGTCGGCGGCCGTCAGAACGTACAGCATTTGTAGCACTTCCGGCGAGCCGACTTGCACCGCAAAACTCACCACCAGTTGCTCGTCGGCAATGTCGCGCCGGAAAGCCAGATGGTTCATCATCAGGTGGCGATGCACCAAGAATTTCAGCACTTGGGCCTCTGCGGGTGGAAGCTGGAGTCTGTCGGCCACCACCTCGGCGATCTTCAGCCCTACTTCCCGATGATCCTCCAGATACCCCTTGCCCAGGTCGTGAATCAGCAGCGCCAGATGCAGTAGGTGTTTGGCGGCCACGCCGCGGTAAACGCGGCCCAGCGGACCGTCGTCGCGGCGGAACTCCGCGGCGCACTCCACAGCGCGAATGCAATGCTCATCGACGGTGTACTTGTGATACTGGTTGAACTGGAGCAGTCCCCGGGCGTGCGCAAACTGGGGAATGAACCGCTCCAGCAGTCCTATTTCCTGCAGGGCGCGGAGCAGCGCACCGAGCCGGGCCGGATACTTCAACAGCTCGACGAAGTGCTGGTTGGCCCCGGCGTCCGGCTGCCAATCGGCCGGCAAGCTGAACGCTTCGCGGCGGATGGCTTCCCAAGTCTCAGGGGCGATCGGCACGTCGTACAGGTTGGACAGACAGACCAATCGCACCATCTCGGCCAGATTCTGCCGCAGCCGGGCGAGCACACGGCGGTGGGCCTGCAATCCGGCAGGGCCGATTTTTACTCCCGGGGCGATCTTTCGGGCTAGCAATCCGGAAGCAAGCCGCATCCACCGCCCGCCGCCGAGCAAGCGGTCTTCCACACGGCGGGCGATGCTGCTGGCTGCGTTTGTATGACGAAAATAGTCGCGCATGAACAGCTCTACGGCCAGCAATCCGGCCGACGGCTGGTATCCCCACTGCCTGGCCGCCTCGACCTGTGCGGCGCGGCTCAGCACGTCGGAAGCCTGCTCGGCCTCGAAGTGCAACTGGTTGCGCAGCCGCAGCAGGAACTGGCGCGCCGCTTGCCATGCGTGTCGGTCTTCTTCGGTCAGAATGCCGGCCTGTACCAGGGCTTCCAGCGACGGCTGGCCATAACGAGCGCCCGCCAGCCAGCGCGGCAGATGCAAGTCGCGCAATCCGCCTTGCGAGCGCTTTACGTTCGGTTCCAGCAGGAACACCGTCTCCCCGTAACGGATGCGCTCCGCGAGCCGCGCGCCGCTGATGGCCTCGGCCAGCCGGCGTCCGCAGCGACGCACCCGACGAAAGAAACATCGCACGAACTGTCCGTACAGTTTCTCATCGCCCACCAGCAAGCGCGAATCCATTAACGAGGTGGCGGTCAGCGGGTCGGCACACCCTAGCCGGCAGGCTTCGGCGACGGTCCGGACGCTATGGGCCAGCTTCAGCCCCGCATCGAACAGGTCGCGCACCAGCCGTTCGGTAAGCCGGGAAACCAGACCGGCCGCCAGTGGATCGTACAACAGCATCAGATCGACGTCGCTGAAAGGGGCTACCTCCTTTCGCCCGTAGCCGCCGTGGGCCGCCAGTGCTATCCCGTTTGATTGTCGGCTGGCTTGCCCGGAAAGCTCGCCCACTGCCGCCCAAAACAGCTCGATCACAATAGCGTCGCGCGCTGCGGCCAGTTCCGCACAAAGCTCCTCGCCCGATTGCCCCGACTGGTGCTGTTGCCGCAACTGGCCGTAAAAGGTGCATAGCCGCTGGCGGGCAGCTACGATTTCCTCGCGGATGAGCAACATCGGCGATAGTTTGAAGGAGATTCGCTAACCGTTGCCAGGTCGATTTCAGCACACCTGCGAACAATTTACGCCCGACAACCTTCTGGTCTTGTGGCTGATTGAGCGGTGCGTGGCGCCTACCCCAACAGTCGTTACTGGCCGGTGTAAACAGAGCGGTCATTACTTGCCGACGCAAACAACCGGCCGGGCGCCGCGACACCGCTTCAGTCTATCGGCAAAATGTCGGCGGTTGCAAGGATTGACGGCCACTAACACGCGGTCGCTGCGGGCAGGGGCTGTAGCGTGGTCGTCAGATGGCGCTATCGCCCGATTCGCCAGTGCGGATGCGAATCGCGTCGCTCAGCTCGCTGATGAAGATTTTGCCGTCGCCTACTTGGCCGGTCTTCGCCGCCCGGACAATGGCGTCCACGACCTTCTGCATTTTGGCGTCGGGCACTACCAGTTCGATCTTGATCTTGGGCACGAAGTCGACGCTGTATTCGGTTCCGCGGTACAGTTCGGTATGGCCTTTCTGCCGGCCGAAGCCGCGCACCTCGGTTATGGTCATTCCCGAAACATCCAGTTCGCCCAGCGCGGTTTTTACGTCCTCGAGCTTGAAATGTCTGATTATCGCTTCAATCTTCTTCATCAGAAAGCTCCTGGCGGCGCGTGACGTATTGCCGCTACAAAATATAAAACATGCCGGCGCGATGCACAAACAGCAGTAGCTGGTCGTCTGGCTTCGGTACGTATGGTTTTTGCAAGCCGGAAACAATTGCCCCAACAGCCGATGCTGCCTTGCAAGCCGGCGAATAAACAGTAGGTTTTGCAAGTTCGTCGGTCATGCGCAGCGCGGGCAGCGTGGGGCGTTTTCGTAGGAAAAACGTCTCAGTTCAGCCCGCGCAAAGCGTGTAAGACCTCGGTCAATCTATGCTTCGCCCGTGGTGAAATGATATCTTTTTCTGCCCAGAGCGACGTTTTTCTGCCAGTGCGGAGTATATTGAAATATCGGCTTTGTAACATCGGTTCATACCTTGGGCCACGATGGGGCAAATTGCGACACTTCGGCGAACCTGTTCAGATGATGCGGAACATTTTCAAATGAAAATGTAGCCCTCCTCTCCGTGCTGGCTGAGGTCCAGCCCTTCGATTTCTTCTGCTGCCGAAACGCGCAGTCCCACCAGTGCGTCGACGATTTTCAGTATCACGAAGCTGGCCACTAGCGCCAGTCCCCAGGTTATCACAGTGGCGCCGATTTGGGCGAAGATCAAGTCTCCGCCATCGACCAGTCCCAGCGGCTTTCCTTTTCCGACGTCATTGACGGCCCGGGTAGCAAACACGCCGGTTAGAATCGCTCCCAAGGTACCGCCGATGCCGTGAACGCCGAAGGCATCCAGCGCGTCGTCGTAGCGGAACATGCTCTTGAGCTTGGTACACGCCAGGAAGCAGGCCACGCCAGCCGCTAGACCCATCAGTATGGCGTGCATCGGTAATGTATATCCTGCGGCCGGAGTAATGCACACCAGACCGGCAACCACGCCCGAGGCCGTGCCCAGCACGCTTGGCTTGCCGCGAGTGATCCATTCCATTATTGCCCAAGCCAGACCACCAGCGGCAGCGGCGAAATGGGTGGCGGCAAAAGCGCTGGCGGCTATCCCGTCGGCCTGCAAGGCGCTGCCGGCGTTAAAGCCGAACCACCCGATCCAAAGCAATGCCGCCCCAACGGTTGTGTAAGTCAGGTTGTGCGGTGGCATGGGTTCCGAGCCGTAGCCGAGCCGTTTGCCCAGCATCACGGCGCATACCAGTGCCGATACTCCTGAAGCGATGTGGACCACGGTGCCGCCGGCGAAGTCCAGCGCGCCGTGACCCACTACTGCATTCGGGCTGCCATAAGCTAGTATCCCCCCACCCCACACCCAGTGGCATAACGGGATGTAAACCACTGTGCCCCATAGAATCATGAACAACACCATCGCGCTGAACTTCATTCTTTCGGCAAACGCGCCGCAGATCAGCGCGGGTGTGATGACAAAAAACATGGCCTGAAACAGCATGTGGGTCATTCTGGGCAGAGTTGTGTACACCGGATGCGGGGGAAGGTGGGAATTCCCATTGCGCAGCTCGGCCTGCACTCCACGCATCAGAAAGTGATCCAGATTGCCGATCCATTTCGGAGGCGTGGGGGCGCCGTCGCCGCCGAAGCTCAGCGTGTACCCATACAGCGCCCAAACAATTGACATCATGGCCATCAGAAAAGTGCACTGCATCATCACGCTCAGTACGTTTTTCTTGCGCACAAGTCCTCCGTAAAACAGCGCCAAGCCTGGCCCGGTCATCATCAACACCAGTGCCGAGCTGGTCAGCAGCCATGCGTTGTCGCCTTTGTCCAGACCGGGCGTTTGCGCGGGAGCATCTGCACTAGCTGCTTCAGCAGCCACGACTGCCGGACCTGGCGCTTGGCTATCGGGAACGTCTACAGCCCAAGCAAACGGTGCCCAAACACTAAGCAGCAAGCAGAATGCTATAGAGGCAGTCAATAGCTTAACGTTACTGTCGGCTCGGTCGCTCATTGCAGGCTACCTCTCGATTCCTCTAATCCCATCCTCGAATAATCCCAACCACACAGCCTGAAAACGTACAGGTACTCGCTGCGGACTGCCACAGTAGCCAGGCAGCAGCAGTGGGCAGCCGCGCAAATCCTCCGCAGCACAATGTGTAACCACACATGTCCAACCTTGATGCAACACTCGTGCCGCTGCTGTCCGAAACAGACACAACAAGTTGCTACCCGTTTCGCGACAATAACTTCGGAGGAGACACAAGCCTGCGACATCTAGACAGCGAAGCCCAGAATCGCTGCGCTGTGCCCAATGATTGGGCAGGCAGTGGCGAAAATGGTGGCACGGATTAGTCGCGCGCCGCGTAACTTGTAGGAGTTTTGCGTGTTTGTTTTTAGGTGTTGTCGAATGCCACTCTTCGTCGTGGCCGTGTGCCCGGTGCTAGCCGAAGCGACCGCAGGGCGTCGCCGCAATCTGGAGGCGGCCGCCGACCGGAATCTGGGCTAATCGGGATTCTTCGCGCATCCAGAAAAATTTTTTATGTTGTGCCTCTTGAAAAATGACCGAAAATGTGAGATGATTTACGTGCAGGGTCCAACGGAAGAGATTTCTGGCAGCGCCAAAATGAATACTCTGCGGACTGCCTATTATTACTGGTTTTACTTTAGCCCCCGAGGTCGCGGGGCAGGAGGCGGTCCGTAGTCCACCGCAGACAGCCGTCCTGGGTAAAGCCAACAAAGCCCCGAGGCCTCCAAGGTTCTCGGGGCTTTTTTTATTCTTGCTTGACTAACCAACTCAGAAGTATCGACGAGGCACGTGTCCAATTCCAATTTGAGAAGGAAAAGAACATAATGGAAGACACTCCGAGAGCTTCAGGCAACTGGTCATCGGCCAACCCCGAGTATTACACAGCACTTGACCAGCCATTGCTGTTTTACTGCATCGGCCCCAAGCAGCCGTTAGTAGCTATTGCTGCTTCCACTAGGCCTTACCATAAGGCTCCTGCCCGCCTTAAAAACCTTCCCAATGCATTGGAGCACTGCCATGGCTGAGCTGGTTATAACCTTCCAACCGGTGGCTACACAGGATGCCGTTGCCCGAGTTGTAGAGCGCGCGGAGTCGTTCGGCTACAGGCCAGCGTCAGTCCGCCTTTGGGGTCAGGCAATCGTGGTGGTTACAGGCAATGTCGCCCCGGACCACCAGCAGAAATTGGCCAGCTCGTCCGGCGTGGCCCAAGCCATCTCGATATCCACGCCATACAAACTGGCCAGCCGACAGCTAAAGGCGGAAGAGACGGTGGTACGTGCCGGCAGGATGACAGTCGGCGGCAGCCAGATCGCTGTGATAGCCGGCCCGTGCGCCGTGGAGAACCGCCAGCAAACCCTTGCTACTGCCGAAGCGGTCAGGGCTGCCGGCGCTACGGGATTGCGGGGCGGAGCATTCAAACCGCGCACCAGTCCCTACTGCTTTCAAGGACTGAAGGAAGAAGGACTGCGGGTGCTGGCTGCTGCGCGCAAGCAAACCGGGCTGGCGGTAGTCACCGAAGTTCTCTCGACAGATGACCTGCCGCTGGTCGCCCGCTATGCCGATGTCCTCCAAGTCGGCGCCCGCAATATGCAAAACTATCGGCTGCTGGAAGCGGCGGGGGCTTCGGGCAAGCCGGTGTTGCTCAAGCGCGGCCCGTCGGCAACGCTGGAGGAGTTGCTTCTGGCGGCCGAGTACGTGCTGAAGACCGGCAACGAGCAGGTGATATTGTGCGAGCGGGGTATCCGCAGCTTCGAGACGCACACTCGGTTCACGCTGGCGCTGGCCTCGGTGCCGTGGCTGCACGAAAGGACGCACTTGCCTGTTATTGTTGACCCCAGCCACGGCACGGGAGAAAGAAGCCTTGTGGCCCCGATGGCCGCCGCGGCCATTGCCGCCGGGGCCGATGGTCTGATGGTCGAGGTGCATCCCCAGCCCGAGGCGGCCCTGTGCGACGGCAATCAGTCGCTCGATTTCCAGCAGTTCCGGCAGATGATGCAGTTGTGCAAGAGCGTGGCTTCCGCCGTGGGGCGCGCTATAGGCCAGCATGCTGGCGAGGAAACGGGAAGCAATGTGACGTGCGGCCTAGCCGAGTCCGGGCGCGGAATCGACGAGTACACCGCCGAAGAAAAACACAGTGGTACAGTGCGCAGCCTTTCAGAAAGTTCGCCGAGCCGCGAAGCTGAACTTCGGCACGAACATCCCAAGTTCCTTGCCCGCAGCAGTCAGATTGCCGCGCCGATAACGCGATAGTCCCTTACGGCGGAACATGCGCGCGTTTTGTGCGCGTGTTTTCGGGTGATATGGAGGGCCACGCTCCGTCGTGGCCGTGTACGCCGCGCGAGCGGACACGACCGCAGCGCGTCCCTCCAGTTGGTTGCGCCCGTAGGCTGCTTTGGGTCCCTGGTTGCTTGCCAGTTGGCCGGTCGCAGACTTCGGGCATCGCCCCGAGGGTGGGCCGGGAGCGCAAGCGAGCGGCAGAAATCGGCAAGCGCCGGCCGCCAGCACGCCGTCAGCGGTTGCCGATCACCCGACTTCGGCGGCGGTCGCCTGCTGCTGCAAATAGCCGGGATCGATTCGCTGGAGTTCCTCGGCCGTGGCGTCGACCGTGTAGCGAATCTGCTGTTCGGTGTGCATCGAGGTGATGAAGAAGCGCAACCGGGCGGCACTTTCTTCGACGGCCGGATGCAAAATCGGCTGTACGTTGATTCCCCGCTCCATCAGCGCCTGCGAAAGCCGCAGGCAGTGTACCGAGTTGCCCAGAATCACCGGCACTACCGGCGAGTCTTTACTCAGTCCGGTGTTCAGGCCGCGGCTGCGGGCCAGCGTCAGGAACAGCCGGGAATTGTGTTGCAAGCGGGCCACCCGCTGCGGCTCGGCCGCCAGCAAGCGCACCGCAGCAAGTGCAGCGGCGGCTGCCGAAGGCGGCATACCGGCGGCGAACACGAATCCCGGTGCGGTATAACGCAGATACTCCACCAGCGCCTGGCTGCCTGCTATGTATCCGCCGCAACTGCCGAAGCTCTTGCTGAGCGTGCCCATCCAGATGTCCACATCGCGGCGATCGACGCCGAAATGCTCTCCGATTCCGCGCCCGGTGGCCCCCAGTACGCCCATCGAGTGCGCTTCGTCGATCATCAACAGCGCTTTGTGTCGTTTCTTGACTTCGATGAACTTGGGCAGATCGGGGATGTCGCCATCCATGCTGTAAACGCCCTCGATCACCAGCAGCACGCGGCGATACTCGTGGCGGAACTGCTCCAGCAGGCGATCGGCGGCCTGATAATCGTTGTGCGGGAAGGGGCGACGGCGTGCGCCGGACAGTATCGCCCCCTGCACGATGCTGTTGTGCGCCAGGGCGTCGTGCAGCACCAGGTCGCCCGGCCCCAGCAAGTGTCCGATGACCGTCTCGTTGGTGGCATGGCCGCCGACCATCACAATGCAGTCTTCGGTGCCGATGAACTCTGCCAGCGCCCGTTCCAGCTCTACGTGTACCGGCTTCTGGCCGGAAACCAGCCGGCTGGCCGAAACGCTGGTGCCGTACAAGTCAATGGCCCGTTTGGCCGCCTCGGCCACGCGCGGATCGCCGGACATTCCCACGTAGTTGTAGTTGCAGAAGTTGATCAACGTCCGGCCGCCGATGACGGTGGTGTCGCGAGTGACCGATTCGTGGACTGTGAAATAGGGATTGCTCAGGCCGATGCTCCTCAACAGGTCCAGATTGCGCTTAAGCTGCTGGTATTCCGGGAATTCTTCGAAGCAATAACAGGCGCGCGGTATTTCCAGATCGGGCGCTCGCTCGGCGCGCGGACGCGGCTGGCTGCCCAGGTACTTCTCTACTGCGGCGGCAAGCTGGCGGACGGTCTCCAGTTCCGGAAAGATTTCTTCGGGAAAGCGGCCGCCGAAGCGCTCTTCCAGCGAGGCCAGTATCTCCATGCGTTCCAGGGAATCCAGTCCGGTCTCTACGATGGGCATGTCCAAGGTCAGCCCGTCGGCCCGCTCTCGCGCAACGCGACGAATCTCCTCCAGCACGATCTCCAGCGTCCGGCTGGCGGCCATTATGCGTTGACCGTTCTTGGAAGCGGGGCTGACGCGCCGCGATTCCAGCAGCGCCGGCTCGTCGGCGATCGTCTCGAAGGTCGGCTGCCGGGCGTCGTCGCGGGCGTCGGCTGCACACCAGCGGGCGACGACCTCCAGGGTGCCGTCCAGATAGCCTTGCCGGCAGGCGTGCCGCTGGATCTTGTTGCTGGAGGTCTTGGGAATGCTGCCGGCCTTCAGCAGCAAAATGGCATGCGGATAAAGCTCGTGTTCTGCCGCCACCGCCCGCCGGATCGCCTGGAACACCTCGTCGAAGTTCACATGGCGATGGCGTTCGACCTCATGGATGATCACCAGTTCCTCGCGCCCGTCGATCTCTACGGTGATCGCCGCACCGGCATCGCGGCGCAGCCGCGGGTGGCTTTCCTGCACCGTGTACTCGATGTCCTGAGGATAGTGATTCACCCCGCGAAGGATGATCAGGTCCTTGATCCGCCCGGTGACGAACAGCTCGCCGTCTTTGATAAAGCCCAAGTCCCCAGTCCGCAAGAACGGACCCTCGCCGGTGTCCTTCAAGTAAGCGCGGAAGGTGGCCTCGGTGGCCTCCGGCTTGCGCCAGTAGCCCTGGGCCACGCTGGGACCGGAGACCCAGATTTCGCCGATGCGGTCTTCCGGGCAGCGGACCATCTTCTCCGGATCGGCGATGACGATTTGCTGATCGGGCACGCACTGGCCGCAACTGACCAGCGCCCGGGCGTACTGGTCTTCGGGCGGGCAATCGACCACATGGCCTTCGGCCAGACTGCGCGAGTCGAAGGTGCGCACCACCGGCAACTGATGCACGTATCCGCCGGAAACCATCAGCGTGGCTTCGGCCAGTCCGTAGCAGGGATAGAATGCCTCGGGCTTGAAACCGCAGGGTGCAAAGGCTTCGATGAACTTCTCCAACGTCTCGGCCCGCACCGGCTCGGCGCCGTTGAACGCCACTCGCCAACTGCTCAAATCGAGCGTCTTCCGCTGCTCTGGAGTGATGCGTTCCACGCAAAGCTCGTAGGCAAAGTTCGGGCCGCCGCTGGTGGTGCCCCGAAACTTCGTTATCGCCCGCAACCAACGGTATGGCTTCTGAAGGAATGCCATAGGCGACATCAGCACGTTTGGTCTGCCCACGTACATGGGCTGCAAGATGCCGCCGATCAAGCCCATGTCGTGATAGCTGGGCAACCAGAACACGCCCGAACCGGAGCGCGTGTGCTCGAAGGCGTAGGCGATCACCGCCGAGTTATGCACCAGATTGGCGTGGGTAAGCATCACCCCTTTCGGCGCGCCGGTAGAGCCGGAGGTGTACTGGAGGAATGCCAGTGTGTCGCCGTGTACGTCGGGGTTGCTCCAGTCGCGTTCGATCCCTTCGGGAATGCGCGAGGTGGCCATCCAGGTCAGATTCTTCAGGTGGGGAGTTTCGTCGATCAGCGAATCGACCCGGGCCAGCACGGCGTCGGTGGTCAGGGCCAGTCGGGCTTCTGCGTCGTCAGCTATGCTCTGAATGCGCAACAACGAACGATTCCGCCGCGGCGGATAGACTGGCACTGCCACCACCCCTGCGTACAAGCAACCGAAGAAAGCTGCGATGAACTCCGCTCCCGGCGGATACAGCAATAGCGCCCGCTCTCCTTCGGCACCTTGCGATTGCAGCCAGGCTGCGATGGCGCGCGCCTGCCGGTCCAGCTCTTCGTAGGTGATATGGAACATTTCGTCTTCACCATCGACCAGGATGGTGAAGGCGATGTCCTTCCCCTGCCGGCGCGCGCGATGCCGCAGCAATTCCACTAGCGTGGATGGTCCGAAAAACGTTCCTGGCAGGTGATCCAAATGCACTGCTTCGCTACCCATCGCACAGTAGTACGATACAGCTTCCCGACCCGTTGCCGACAAACGATTCGTCCCTGCGGTTCTGCCCGAGGCCAGCGTTGTGGGCTGATATGGCGGTTGCCGGCCGGGCAGTAGCTCGCCACTGGACAACTGCAAACATGTTCGGCGAAGCTACTGTCGGTCGGGCTCGGTTGTCGCTAACAACCTTATGGAACGCTTCCTATCGCGTGGCAACAACAACTTGGCTGTGCCATGCTCGGTCGGATGGCCTTTTATACTGCCATGGGGTGGAAGGGCTTCCCACCCGTGCCAGCAGACAGCAAATCACTTTACCGCGCACAAGCCGCCGCTGCAAAGGCCGCCATCTGTCTGGGTGTAGGTAACCTTTACCACTGCTGGCAAGGCGTGCTGCGGCAACAGTGCCAATAACTTTCGGTCACAAAGTAGTCCCCACCCACCCCCGCAATATACCGCCACAGATGGACAGTTGTCCAAATGCCTGCCGGTCGGTATTCTGCCAAAATTGCCTATCCACTCATGTTGCGCTTCGGATGCAAGCCTGCCGGGCGGCTACAGTACGTTCCGTCGTCGGCAAGCTTAACGAAGTCGAAACAATTTGCAAATGCTACTTAAAGTACCCAGTTTATGCAACTGATACCGGTGCCTTATTGTCTGTAAATGCATTTTGGCTATAGGTGCAAAACTTGATCGGGGCCGGGCGTGGCGTCAGTCTTGTAGGTAGGCTTTGTGCAAACGATGGGATGGGTAAATTACCAGAACATGGCAAATCGCGGAGTGCCACCACTGCCTTCTCCAGCGCTGGCCCCCAGTTACCGTTTTGGGCCGGAAAATGGGCAAGCCTCTCCCCGAAGCTGACCCAACCATTTTTCCCTGCTTCACCAGAGTGCCGGGCAAAAGACGATTTGCCCCAAAGGGGCGGCAGTCAATAGCCAGGGGTGCAAACCCCTGGTAGCGTAGTGCGAACATACAAACAAGCCCCAAAGGGACGACCGTCATGGCACTGCACCCAGATGGCATCCCTGATCGTGATCTGTGGTTTTTCGCGGCGCGGTCGATCGCCCTTTGAGGGCTTTGGTTCGGGGTGATTGGCCTTTTTCCAGGGGCTAGCGCCACCGGCTATTGACTTTCGGCCGCTTCACGGCTGCGACGGCGCACGGCAGCCAATCGCCGCACCAATGGAGGCTGGTCGAAAATTTGGCGAGAAAGAGCCTTGGGCAGGCAAAATCTTTGGAAAACAGGCCTCTTTGCGGGGAAGGCTCGGTCCATCCTCTCGCCAAACGTCCGTCCCGCAACGCCTTCGGCACAGCGCAAAGTGCGCCAACTTTTCGCGCAATTATTGACAATGCGTGTTGCTTGGGGCTAAATAACAGCTAAGCTCAGACCCGCCTTGGAATCCCACACTTAAAGGCCGGCGCTTAGTGCCGGCTCCACCCTTTGTTGGAGGTACGCTATGGAACCAACAGCCTTTCACACCACGCGACGCAAGTTTCTGCAAGGCGCGACCCTCGGCGCCACGTTCATGGCGACGATCGTGCCGCGCCACGTGCTCGGTATGGGCGAAGAGCCTCCGAGCGAGACGGTCGGCGCAGCGCTGATAGGGTGCGGCGGCCGGGGAGGCGGAACTTTTTCGGCGCTGGGAAAAGGCGCCCGTCGGCTGGCCGACTGCGACGTGAAGTTCAAAAGCATCGCCGACGACAAGAAAATCTACACCGACTATCGCAAGGTCCTGGAGCGGAAAGACATCGACATCGTGGTGGTGGCCACGCATCCCGGCTGGCACGCACTGATATCCATCGCCGCCATGGAAGCCGGCAAAGACGTGTTGTGCGAGAAGCCCTTGTGCCGGTTCATCGCCGAGGGTCGGGCGATAGCGGACGCTGAAAAGCGCTTCGGCCGCATATTCCAGATCGGCACGTATGGCCGGTTCGGCGGAAATCGCAGGATACGCAAAATCTTCGATAGCGGCCTGCTGAAGAAGTGCGATACCGTGCTGATCCAGCGCGGCGGAGTGAAGGTCAAGGAATGGAGCGGACTGGTGCAATACGAGGTCACGCCGGTGCCCGAGAGCCTCGACTGGGACATGTATTGCGGCCCGGCGCCGTTGCGGCCTTTCAATCGGCACCGGGTGGGCGGCACGCACCGCGGGTATTGGGATTACGAAGGTGGCGGTCTGGCCGACATGAAGCACCATCAACTCGACGGTCCGGCGTACACCTACGGGCGCGACAAGACCGCGCCGGTCGAAGTGATCCCCTACGCACCGCCGATGCACCCGGAAGCGTGCATGGTATGGGGATGGGTGGAACTGAAGTACGCCGACGGTTTCACGCTGGTGTTCGCCAGCAACGAATGGGGGCCGCCGTACGACCGGCTCAAGGAGAAGAACACTAGCGAAAGCGACCTGCTGAACATGCTCAGCCCCGAGGATCGCAAGAAGCTGGACCAAATGCCCGATCCGCCCAAGTTGCTGAGCTTCCTGGAGGCCGTAAAAACCCGACAGCCGGCCGGCGGCAATGCCGAGGTTTCGCATCGGGTGGCTACTTGCTACCACCTGGCCAATATCGCCATCCGATGCGGCAGGCCGATAAAGTTCGATCCGGTCAAGGAAGAAATCATCGGCGACGAAGAAGCCAACCGCCTGGTGTATCAGCCGATGCGCGCCCCGTGGCGGCTGTAGTCAGCAAGATGCTTGAGAAATGTTGCCTGGAGGAGGCAATCAGAGAACCGAACCTGGCGTCCGCGCGGTATTGACGATCGGCGTGCCGCACGGGCACTACGGTCGGCGCCAAGTCGGCCCACAGGTTTGCCAAGAATCCCACTCTACCTACCACGCTACAAACAAACCCGCACTAACATCCCGATTGGTCAACAGGCACTTTCCAACCCGCGGCAACAATCCATTGTCCAGGAGACTATCAGATGGCAGTTCCCGAAAAACTCAAGCATCTGGTCGAGCAGATGCCCGATCCCGACGAAAGACGAATGTATTGCACTAACATCGACAAGGAAAAGATCGAGGCGGCCATCGCCGAGATCGCCAAGGGGGGCAAGCAGTACATATTGGGGCTTATCGACATGTTGGGCGAGCCTGGCAGTCGGGAAAATGTGAAGCCCCACTACGCCTTGCACTGCGTGATCAACTACACCTTGATCACCAGGAACGAAAAGATGCGCCGAGAGTTCTGCGAGGTGCTCGCCCAAGAGCTGAGCAGCAACCGTTCCGCGTACATCCGCAGTTACTTGTGCCAGTGTCTCCAGTGGGCTGGTGGGGAAGAAGCGGTTCCCGCACTGGGCAAATTGCTTGCCGACCAGCAGCTTAGCGACTGGGCGTGCATGGCTTTGGTGGCCATCCGCAAGGGCGCCACCGAGCAGTTCCTCAAGGCGTGGCCTGGCTCCAAGGGACGCTGCCGGCTGGACGTCATTCACGGCCTGGCGGCGCTGGCCGAGCCGGCGGCCGCCGCCGCGTTCCGAGAGGCCCTTGGCGACGCGGACCGCGAAGTGCGCATTGCAGGCGGTGCTGGGCTGGCCAAGCTGGCCGACCCCTCGGCGGTAGATTTGCTGCTGGCCGCTGCCGACAAATCTTCCGGCTGGGAGCGCATCCAGCAGACCAAGCACTGCATGGTGCTGGCCGAAAAGCTGGCCGCCGCAGGCAAAAAGGCCGAAGCCAGCAGAATCTACCAGCACTTGCGCAAGACGCGCACCGATCCGACCGAAAAGTACATTCGCGACGCGGCGGAGAAGGCCCTGGCAAGTTGAGGCGGCGCGGCAGCCGATCGGCGACTGGACCGATGTCAGCAAAACTGGTGGCTCGCCAAGCAACGGCCCGCCCGTCTGCGTCGCCTGCGTGTAGCAGAAACTCGGCGGGCGGCCCAAGGCGGCCTTCGGCCTCAACCAAAGAAGCGGCCTTCGGTAGCAAACAAATCGGAGGAACGCGCTGCGGTGGCGTCCGTTGCGTGTCAGTCAATCTCCGTCGATCAGCCCAAAAGCGGCCGCGACGGAGCGCGGGCCACCAGTTAATACGACAGCGCTAAGTTGCCGTTTCGCAACTACCAGTTGTGATGATGTTGGGGCTTTCACCCCAAGGTATTGCGGCTTTCTTGTAACTTAGCGCTGTCGTATTAAGCCACAGTAGGCGGGCGCGACGCGGCCGCGAGGGAACGTGGCCCTCGAATTAGGCGGTAGCAGGCAGGCACGACGGACTGCGGGCAACCAGAGCGGTTTACAACATCCGCGCAGCGCGCAGATCCGACAGCACGCGCCGGTTATTTACATCCGCAATAGTTGGTGACACGGGCCTCTGGGAAAACTTTGTTTTGGCCGGTCACTAACTTTCGCGAAGATCAACGAGCCTTGCGGCCGCCGCTGTAATATGGCCGCGTGGCTGCCCGAAGCTCCTTTTTTATTTGGCCCAAGCTGAGCCGAGTCTGGGGCAGTTCCAGCAGCGGGTCGAGCAGGTCTTGTTCGTCCGATGGATCGTCGGCCGACTCTTGCTGGCAACGGGCGGCCTCTTCGCGCAGGGCTTCCAACCACGAGGGCAACTCGTAACCGCTTCCCGAGGCCGCTTCCAACAACGGGGCGATTTGGGCTTGCAAGCGGGCGAACATTTCACCGGGTTGGTCTTTGCGCAATTCCTCTGCCGCCCCGTGCACCAAAGCCCGCAACTGGTTGATCTCCAGCGGCCGCAACAGGCGCTGTTCGATCCGGTCTGCTACGCTGCGCAGATGCATTCCGTGCATTTTTTCCAGAATGTGGTACTGTTCCAGCAGCACTTGGGCCATTGGGGCCGAGCGTTCGGCCACAGCCTGGTATAGTGCTTCGGCCGCCCGATCGCGCCCGCAACGGAGCAGCACTTCGTGAGCGACAATCACCGGGCGCAAGTGCCATTCCATGCGGCGATACGCTACCGCCAGCCGGAGAAAGTCTAGCAGCGTGTACAGCATTTCACCGCGGTCAGACTGCGTGGTGGTGCTGTTGTAATCGGCGTATTCGACATAGTTTTCGGCTACCGCCTCCAGGATCAGCGTAAGCCACTTGACGGCTTGGGGGCGAGAAATCCGTCCCCGGTCCAGGTCGCGCAGCAGGCGGATGTTTTCTGCGACCTCCGGATACTGTCCCAGCGCTTGCAGCCAGGCGTCCACGCCCTGGTGAAGTATGGCGCGCAGGTGCGCAAGCTGCATGAACTGTTGCGTGAACAAATCGCCGCCGTAGGTCTTGATGAACCGACCCAGTGTCCGCCAGCGACTATGATCGACGGCCGTTTCCAACACCGATAACCTGACGTTGCTGCTGTGGTAAGTCCATCCCTCGTGCAGCAACTCCAACAGATTGTCTAGCACTGCCACCAACTCGTTGTCCTGGCGCCGCCCGAGCAGATTGGTCCAGCTCTCCGCGGAAACAGCTATACAGCGCACCAAAGCTCTACAGGCTTCCTCGAAAACCCGGTCGAACTCGGTGATAGCACCCTGGCCAATCGGGTTTTCGGCGTCCATCTCCTCGACGGTTTCCAGCAACTGCAAGGTCTGTCGCAGCAGTCCAACTCGGGGCAGATACGCCAGCAGTCGCCGCACGGCGCGGATCAACCCTCGGGTGGTAATCACCTGAAGCGGATCTCCGCCCTTCCACAAGGCCGGGTACTGCAAAGGCTGCGTGCGGATGCTCTTCAGCAGCTCGTCCCAACTGCGCCGAATAGCCTCCACATCTCGCTGGAGTATGCCCCGCAGTATGCGATCCAGCGGGTCTTCCCACCTGCTGGCGCCAGCCAGACCAGGCGTTGGCGATATGCTGGCCCGAAGCATCCGAAGCTTATCGCACAATTCCACGCAAGCCTGGACGAGTTGCTCCAGAAGCGTGTCTTTGATCATTCGGCGGCGGTCGTATTCCAACAACGATTCGAAAGTGCCTCGCGGTCGGGGAATACGATAGTTGGCGACCGCTGCCACCAGTTCCAGCAACTGGCGGTACTGCTGTTCGGTTTGCCGCGCCCAGTCGGCAATGACCTCTTCGCGTTGTGGGTCGGACAGTTCCGGCCGGAGGGATGCCATGGCGGCGGCGTGCCGCAGATCGGCCAACAACCCCAGGAACTCCAAGTGCTCGACGATCCGCTCCGCTTCGTGCACCATTTCCAGCCCTACCGCGTCTCCGGCGGCTTCGAAGACGGCCTCGTCGAAACCGTCGTCGGCGCTGTCGCGGTAGGTAACTCCCTCGTAAGCGGCACTGACCGCGGCCTGGAAATCATCGGTTTGGGGGGAGTAGTGGTCGGCCTGCTCCCGGCCGGCCTGGGGGTCGGCCAGGGCAAAGCGAGGCACCTTTGCCAGAACGTCGGCGTTGGCTTCCAGGTAGTCTATGAACTTCCGAGCCAAAGCCCAGCGCTGGCCGACAGACAGTTCGGCATCTGTCGGCTGGTCGGAGCTGGCCGGGCGCCATAGGTCTGTCATCCATTGTTCGCACAGCACGGAAAAGGTGTACCCGTCTTTATTGAATCCACCTGTTGCCGCTTGGCTGACCCAATGGACCAGCAGAGCCATGGCCGCCACCAGATCGCCGTGGTCCAGCAGAGTTTCCACGACCAGCTCGTAGCTCGTCTGCGAGCTGAAGCGCTCGGCATGTTGCCGCCAGAAAGCCACATCGCCGGCGGCTGCCCCAGACTTCCGCCACGCGCGCACCGCGTCTGCAACCTGCTGGGCCGACTGTTGCACTTCCAGGCCGGAAAAGCTCTGCACCTCGCTGATTTCGGTGGTAGCGTACTTGTCCCACCATTGGGCCAGCGTGCGCAGACGGTTTGCCACCTGTTGCTCGAGTGCGTCGTCGCCGCGGACTGCTGCTTCCTTCTGCAACAGCGTGTACAGGTTGAAGATTTCGTCCAGCACATCGATCAACCTGTCCACCCGGTCGTCGTGGACGCTCTCGATGGCCGAGCGAAAAAGGGGATACTGGCCCGCGAACCCCAGGATGCACCAGGGGTCGACCATCGCCCCGCACTCAATAGCCCGGTGCAGCAGGTCTTCCACTTCGGGCAGCAGGGCCGCGGCCGTTTGCAGGTCGCCACCATCCAGGGCTTTGTGTGCTGCCGAAATCCGGCACAGTATCTGGCAGGTCATGCGGGCCGAAGCGGTGCGGACCTTATCGGCCTGGCGCATGGCTTCCTCGCTTGCGCCGAGCCGGGCGTAAACCTCGGCCAGGTGGAAATGCTGTAGCTGTTCGGCCCGCAGCCGCGCAATGTATTGATTGACGTGCTGCCTTGTGCCGCCGAAGGGTTGTTTGAGTCGGGCAGCTTCGGCCTCCAGCCGCTGTCGCCGACGCCCTTGAAGACGCTCCAGCAGCCTGCCATAAAATTCGTCGCGATAGGCGGCGATCTTTTGCACTAGTGCGGCCAGGGTGACGGTGGAATCGTGGCAATCGGGCGGATTCCCGCTGAGGCCGGAACCCATCAACATCGTGCCGGCCAGCACTGCGCCTCCCTCGAATAGCGCTTCTTGATAGCCGAGTCGTCCGCGCTTCTCCACCCGTTGCATTATCGCGTCCAATATCACCTGGCGCACCACGAACCGGCGGCTGTACCCGGAAAGGTCCAAATGGCGAGGGTCCCACTGGCCATACACATCATTGGGACGCTTGGACACCGGATGCTCGAAGTCGTATGCTCGCGGGTCCATGGCCAACTCGTCGAGCAGATTCAGGTCGAAATAGGCTTGTTGAAGAATGTCCGGGTCGGTCTGCTCGAGCACTTCCAGCGCCTGACGGACCAGATCGGCGTAACGTCCCACCCCTACGCCGACTCCTCGAATGAAAAGCGGGATCGGTCTGACCCACTCGTGATCGTAGGGTTGCATTTTCTGCTCGGTTTCCAGCACCGGGACCGGACGATAACCCACATAGTCGTTCACCTCCCGCAACATGGCGGCGGTCGCCGCCTCTGGCTGATCCCAAAGGCTGCTTTGTCGTAGAGCCGCTTCGATGACTCGGCCGATCCACAGTGGGCGGAACAGGCTATCGTCGGTCTGATGAAACAGCAGATTGCGGTGGTGGGCGCGATAGGCGGGCAGGAAGTGATCGAACACCAGTTTCAAAATGGCCTCGGCCTGCTGGCTTCGATGGAACGGCTCGGCCGTTTCACGCAGAACCGCCAAGTGTTCCCGTAATCGCTGTGCCAGCACGCACCAGACTGGTTCTTTCCGACGCGGCGAAGACTCGATCCGGCCAAACAGATAGTTCACACTGCGCAGGAAGCTGGCATCGCTGGCACCAGAGGAGAAATTGATATAGCCCAGGATTTCGCGCAGGGCCTGCCGGTCCTTTCGGTCAAGGGTCTTCGGTGACACGTATTCACTCCTGCCAGGAAATGCCCGGCGCGCAGCCGAAAACTTGCCGGATCCCCATAGCGCGCCCCACAACAATCCTGCAAGGCGCACGTCTTCAGCGTTGCCGTCTGCGGGATCTGGGGCCCCACCTGCCCCACGATTGCAGATTATCGCCCGCCGCAGGCCATTGCGGCAATAGCCCGCCGTTTACAGTGTGATCAGCTTTCTTGGAGCCGAACAAGCAGCGGCGGGAGACCAAGCCGCCGCAACGGTTGGCGCCAGCGGACAAGTTGCCTGCGTTTTGGTTTCTGCCGGTCGATGTTCGGCGCCGGCTGGCGTTGACGTCACCGGGTAAAAAGCGTGCGTTTTCCTGTCCGGCTAAGTATGATAGGAAGATGTGGCCTGAGTAATCTTATCGGCACGTTACAGGTAGGGTGAACAACACCACATTTCAGACTGCGGTGCGGCCTGAGTGATCTTATCGACACGTTGCAGGGGATCAGCATGTTGCGATCTTTGATGCGTTTGGTGGTAACGGGTTTTGTAATAGCCTCTCCGGTATACGCGTCCGCGCAGTTGCGCGGTCAATTGATACCCGAGAGCCTCGCCGCCCAGCACGGACTTACCCGGGCCTGGTTCACCCAGGCACAATTCGACGCGGCAACTTCCCGGGCCTGTTGGGCGGTGCTCCACGAGGGAACGCTGTTTGTGCAGAACGATCGGGCGGCAGTACAAGCCATCGACGCCATTACTGGCAAGGCTCTTTGGGTTCAACAGGTGGGCAAACCTGCGCATCCCACCTTGCCCGTGGGGGTCAATCGCGAGTTCGTAGCTGTGCTGAACGGTTCGCGGCTGTACGTGTTGAACCGGTACAACGGGGAAGTGCTGCTGGACGCGCCTGCAATGGGCGTGCCCGCGGCGGGGCCGGCCGTCAGCGAAAGGCGAGTGTACGTACCGATGCTCGACGGGTTGATCGTGGCCCATCGGCTGGAACCAGTGCCCGATGCTGGACGGGAGTTCGTCAAGCCAAAGCCGGAAGCCGAAATGACCGAGGCCGAAAGAGCGCAGGCCGCCCAACAGCGCCGCCAGACCTTGCGTTTGCGCCAGGATGGGACGCGACCGTTGAGGACGCACTCGGCCGGGCGTCCGTATCTGGCGCCGGTGGTATTGCGGCAGACGCCTTACGACGAACACGTGGCCTGGGTGACGGACGTCGGGCATTTGTACATCGCGCAGGTGGACCGTCGCTCGGAAGATGCCTTGTCGCTGTTGCACCGCATCAAGCTTTCCGGCCAGTTGCCGTCGCAGCCGGTTTACGCGCCGGCCAGGACGGCCAGTGTGACCGCCTACGGAATCGTTTACCTGGTAACCAGCGACGGGTTCGTGCACGCAATTGATGAGCGCTCGGCCAATACGCTGTGGCGGTATTCGACCGGGGCGGACTGCCGCCAGGCCCCCGTGCTGGTCGACGGTCGCCTGTACGTGGCCACGGTCAAAGACGGAATGCACTGTCTGGACGCCAAATACGGCAAGCAATTATGGTGGGCAGCCGATGCCGTACAGTTCCTTTCGGCCAGCCAGAAACGTGTCTATGCCGTCGATAGTATGGATCGGCTGTTGATCCTCGATGCTCAATCCGGCGGTCGCATAGCCAGAATGCCCTTGGGAAATCAGGCAATCAAGTTGGTCAACCAGGAAACCGATCGCATCTATCTAATAAGCGATTCAGGACTGGTGCAGGCGCTGCGCGAGATCGAGCGTACCGAGCCGCTGCTACACAATCAGGCCCACAAAGTCGGCGAAGACGATCGCCCCGCCGAAAGCAAGGAACCGGTTCCTGAAAAGCCAGCCGCGGACCAACAACAGGAAAAAGACGCCCTCGACCCCTTCAAAGCGCCGGCGGAACCCAAGTCGGGTCCAGGCAGTAAGCCGGCCGAGCAGCCCGGCGAAGCCGGCGCCGATGCCAACGGTGGGGCGGCGCAATCCGGCGCCGGACCGCAACGGGCCGGACAAATGGACAACAACCCGTTCGGCTCGTAGCAGAACCGGACGTTGCACGAGCGTGCCGCTTCCACGGTCGAACAGACATTCAGCATGGTCGCTGCGTGGTTGGGTGAATCAGCGGCCTGCTGCGCGTCGGCGCGAGCTGCCCGCCAGGTACAGTTCACCCTGCCGCAGTTCCAGGGTGTCGATGTTCACTGGGGCCGCATGGTCATTGTCATCCACAGGCAAGCTGACCAGTGCTACAGGATCGCCCTCGGCCTGGCGCCACTGAAGCGGCAGCGCTGAATGTTCGGCAGCTTGCGACAGTGCCTTCAGCACTCGGTTCATTGGCAGCGGCAGCCTGCCTGCGCGCAGTTTGCGTATTCGCAGGGCCAGCACATTCGGTTCGGCGATATAAGGTTCCAGGGCCACCCACAGAACAGTATCGGCACCGGAGTGACTATAGCGGCAGGCAAGCATGATCTGCTGCGACTGGATTGCCACCCGCACGTCCCGAAACTCGGCCGGCAAGGCGTTGGGATACGATCGTTGCAGTTCCAGCGCCAGCCAGCCGTTGATTTCCTCGACGGTGAACACGGCCTCCCAGCGGCCGCCCTTTTGAATGTTGCTGGCCAAGGCTGCCGCCCGGTCGAGAATCCGGTCGCGGCCTGCCGCCAGGGCCACCGGGTCGGTGGCCAAGGCGTGGCTGTAGAAGTCCGGAGTGTATCGCACTGCCCGATAGACCACCGCGACGCTGACCACCAACAGTGCCAGTCCGCCAACTACGATCCACAGGATCAGGCGTCCCCGCCGACTCATACGCGGCGATGTCCTTTCTCATACCAGTCGCAGCAGGGCGTAATTCTTTTTGCCCACACGCAGCACTACCGTGTTGCCCGCCAGCAGGTCTTCCGGCCTCAACACCGCGTCCGGACTGGCGACCACGCGATTGTTGACGTATGCGCCGCCTTGGCTGATCAAACGGCGGGCTTCGCTCTTGCTGTTGACCAATCCGGCGGCCAGCAGCGCGTCGATCACCGGCAGCCCCGGGGCGTCCAGCCGGCAGCGGGGCAACCGGCTGCTGGGAACATCGGCGAAAATGGCGTCTATCTGCGCGCCGGTCAACTGACCGATCTGTTCGCCAAAAAATATCTGCGTAGCACGCTCGGCGATCTGCAACCCTTCAGTCCCGTGAACCAGTTGCGTCAATTCGGCTGCCAGACGTCGCTGGGCCACGCGGCGCTCGGGATTGCGCTGGTGCTCGTCCAGTAGTTGCTCGATCTCGATCCGCCCCAGGTCGGTCAGGTACTTCAAGCATTTCGCCACGTCGGAGTCGTCAACGTTGATCCAGTACTGATAGAACTGATATGGGCTGGTCCTTTGCGGGCTGAGCCAAACCGCGCCCGACTCGGTCTTTCCCATTTTGCTGCCATCTGCCCGGGTCAACAGCGGGCAAGTTATCCCGTAAAGCTGGACGCCCCGCAGACGGCGTGCAAGGTCGATGCCTGCCGTGATGTTACCCCATTGGTCGCTTCCGCCGGCTTGGATCTGGCAGTCGTAGTGATCGTACAGATATACGAAATCGTAGGCCTGGAGCAGCATGTAGCTGAACTCGGTGTAGCTTATTCCGGCATCCCCGCGCTGAAGTCGGTTGCGGACGGACTCCTTTGTCAGCATCACGTTGACGGGGAAGTGCTTTCCCACATCGCGCAAAAACTCCAGATAGCCGAACTTTCCCATCCAATCGTAGTTGTTGACCAGCAGCGCCGAGTTGGCCCCGCAGCCAAAATCCAGAAAGCGGCGCAACTGCGGTTCGATTCCCGCAATATTGGCCGCGATAGCTTCCGGCGAAAGCAGATTGCGTTCCTCGCTTTTTCCGCTGGGGTCCCCGATCATGCCGGTAGCTCCGCCAACCACGGCGATCGGCCGGTGCCCGGCGCGCTGAAACCGCCGCAACACCATCAGCGCCACCAGGTTGCCCACGTGCAGACTATCCGACGTGGGATCGAACCCGATATAGACGGTGCACATTTTCTCGCTTAGCAAGCGGGCCAGACTTTCCTCGTCGGTGGTTTGATGGATAAGTCCCCGCCAGCGTAGTTCTTCCAGTACGTGATCCATTTGTTCGTGCTGTAAGAAAACGGGCGCTTTGCCGGAAAACCCGGCCCTCGGCCCCCGCCGTCGCTTGACGACAATGTCGGTCGGCTCTGCTGGGCGGTCTGCGCGACGCTCGGCACTTTTCAGTCGAGCGCGTGTTAAGCCGATTCTAAATAGCCCCGTAAAAAATCGAAAGTGGACTTCTGCTCCGCTGGGGACGAACCTAGGTTTGCCAGCACTACCGATGCTCTTGACGAAACCCCAGAGGTATTCTAATGTTATTGTTGATCTGGCATGGTGGTGCCGGTTTTGGGGCGCCGGCCCTGCTAGACCGCTGTGCGACCATGCGGAGTTTGGGGAATGGTGTAACGGCAGCACGGCTGACTCTGGATCAGCTAGTCTAGGTTCGAATCCTAGTTCCCCAGTTGTCGAAATATCGCGGTTCATCGGTTGCTCGTGACACGCGGCCCAAGCCGCTTGGCGCGAAGGCGTCGTGGTGATGGCCCCGCTTTGGCGGGGTTTTTGTTGCGCGGCCGTCGATCGTCGCTCCGCCAAGCTGGAAATATGCCCGGCGCGAGGCCGCAAATATGCAGATGCATAGCAGACCTTGATTGCCGTGCCTGCAGGCCAGAGCGAAATGGGCCATTAAGGATCGGCCGTCGCGGAGAACAATCGGCCAATACGGAGAGGACGCCGATGGTTTCTTTCAAGGGTTTCGAGAAGATCGTGCGGCAGAACGAGCCGCTGGCTATGCACACCTGGTTTCAACTGGGAGGCCCGGCCGAGTTCTTCGCCGAACCGGAAAACCCAGACCAGCTTGTGGCCCTGATCCAGCGCTGCCGGGAGCAAGACGTTCCGGTGCGAGTGTTGGGTCAGGGGTCGAACATACTGGTTCGCGACGAGGGGGTGCCAGGAATGGTCATCCGCCTGTCGGCTCCGGCTTTCGCCGAAATCAAAGTCGAAGGCTGCAATGTAACCACCGGCAGCGGCGCACTGCTGGGGCGCGTGGTCACCACTTCGGTTTATAACGGGCTGGGCGGCTTGGAAGGGCTGGTTGGCATTCCGGGCACAGTCGGCGGCGCCGTCCATGGCAACGCCGGCACCAACGTGGGCGACATCGGACAGTGGATCATGTCTGTTACCGTCCTAACCGACGCCGGCGGGATAGTCGAACGACAACGCGACGAAATATTCTTCGGCTACCGCGAAACCAGCATCAGCGAACCGGTGATTCTCGAAGCCCGCTTCCAACTGGTGGAAGACGATCCCCACGAATTGGCCCGCCGCATGCAAAAACACTGGATCGTCAAGAAATCCTCGCAGCCGATGGGCCATCAATGCGCCGGCTCGGTGTTCAAGAACCCCCGTGGCGCAACGGCCGCCGAGCTGATCGAGGCCGCCGGTCTGAAAGGCACACGCATCGGCGGTGCGGTAGTGAGCGAGCGACATACCAACTTCATCATCGCCGAGCCGGAATGCACCAGCCAAGACGTGCTCCGCTTGATCGAACTGGTGCGCAGCCAGGTGCGCGATCGGATGGGCGTTCAGCTCGAGTTAGAGCTGGAAATCTGGTAGCCGAGCCAAATAGCGCCGCGCATTCGGGCATCGACCCAAGGCGGCCAGTGCGTCATTGGCGCCGCTTGCCCGGCACCGCGCCGATTGCATGTTTTCAACCAACTGTGCGCGATGTTTTCCGCCTGCTGTGCGGCTTCGCACTTGCGCTACGCGCAGCCATAAGGCCATAAAGGCCTAAGCCGCAAGGCCGAACCCCCAAAATCGCAGCGATGGCAGTGTGTGCATCTTGACTGGTGTGTGCGTCGGTTTTTTATTCAGGCATTCGGAAAACGATGAGATTGATAAACTGCGAGAATAGGGAAAATTGCGGGGCCGCCGCTGGCTTGTCAAGCAGGGGCACCAGGCACCGTTTTGAGCTGGAAAATGGGTAAACTTCCACCGCAAAAGCTGCCCCAAACAAATTTTCCACCTACAATCGATATGCACACACCTCGCTTCTAGGTGAATACATTGGGCCTTGTTGCCCTGGGCAGTCTTTGCAATACTTAGAGATTCGTAACAGTTCAGCCGTCTGAAGCAGGGGAAGCGACGCTGTGGTCGTAGCTTTCGATGGCAAAATAACTTACCGTAAGCATTGCATTCCGGTCATTGCTTGCAGGTCACCATAAGTGGCTTCACTGACAGAGGTTGCGTCGAAATCACTTCATTCGGCTGAACTGTTACTTTTATCTCAGCACCGCTAATGTGCTGGCAAATGGCCTGTCGGTCGCATTCCGGTGACGCGCAGGCAGCGGTACTCGTGTTATGCGGCTTGCAGGCAGTGCGGTCCTGATGAGCCGAGCTTTCTTTGGTACGCAAAACACAGTCAAAGATATCATCGCCTAAAACAGGAGCAGACATGAGTGTCGCGACGGTCAAACGACCCTGGCACACCGAAGGGGTCGCCGAGTTGTTTGAGGCTTTGGGAGCCAACGAAACCGGGCTAACAACCGAACAGGCGCGTGCGAGACTCTCCAAATACGGGCCGAACAAGCTGCCAGAGCAGCCCCCGCCCGCCTGGTGGCAAATCGCCCTGCGGCAGTTCAAAAGTCCGCTGATCTACATCCTGGCGGCCGCGGCGGTGGTTTCGCTGGCGATTCATCCTGACGATCCTGTGGATGCAATCTTTATTGCCGCGGTGTTGCTGATCAACGCGCTTATCGGCGGTTACCAGGAATGGAAGGCCGAACGCAGCACACGGGCCTTGCAAAAGCTGCTGCAAATCCGCGCCTCCGTGCTCAGAGACGGCAAGTTCGTCGAAGTGGATGCCACGGAGGTAGTACCAGGCGACATAGTTGCGCTGGAATCGGGCAACCGGGTGCCAGCGGATATCAGGCTGCTGACGATCCAAGGCCTTGAGGTGGACGAATCGCTGCTGACCGGCGAGTCGCTGCCCGTCCGCAAGGACCCCCTGTGGGTAGGCGACGAGCACTCGCCTATGGCGGACCGGTTGAACATGGCTTTCGCCGGTTCGCTGGTGGCACGCGGCCGAGCCAGGGGAGTGGTTGTGGCCACCGGGGCGTCGACCGCCGTCGGACAACTGGCTATCGACGTGATGTCGGCTAGCGGCGGCAAGGCCCCCCTGCTGGAACGCATGGAACGCTTCACCCATACGATTGGCTACGCCATTCTGGGAACAGCAATGCTGATCGCGGTGGTCGGCGTTACCCTTCGCGGCTACGGTTTGATGGAGATGTTCATGTTTGGCGTGGCGCTGGCAGTATCGGCCATCCCCGAAGGACTGCCTGTGGCCATGACCGTTGCGCTGGCAATCGCGACTACGCGCATGGCGCGGCGGGGTGTCATCGTCCGTCGGCTGGCTGCCGTGGAAGGACTGGGAAGCTGCACGCTGATCGCCAGCGACAAGACCGGCACGCTTACCTGCAATCAATTGACGGTCAGGGAAGTAATGCTGCCGGATGGCACGCGACTGTCGGTGACCGGCGAAGGCTTCGTTCCCGAAGGGCAAGTATTGCTCGACGGCCAGCCTATCGATGTGGCACAGTTCAATCCGCTGAACGAACTGGCCACGGCCGCCGTGCTGTGCAACGAAGCCGATTTGCACCAGGAAAACGGGCTGTGGGCTTGGCGCGGCGATCCGACCGATCTGGCCTTGTTGGTGCTGGGATACAAGGCAGGACTGTCTCAGAGTTCGCTTGCCGGGCGGTATCCACAAGCCAGCCACATCCCCTTCGAGCCGGAGCGGCAGTTTGCGGCTACGTTCAACTCTGTGGAAGGAAGGATCGTGGCTTTCGTCAAAGGGGCGCCGGAACGTGTACTGCGGATGTGCCGCTGGGATGACCCGCACAAGCTCGATCAGTTCATCGGTCAGGCGGAATCGATGGCCGAAAAAGGATATCGCGTGCTGGCGCTGGCCAGAGGGCCGGCACCGGCGGACTTCGATCCGCATCATCCCGGCGAACAGTTTTCCGATCTGGAGTTTCTGGGTTTTGTGGGCATGATCGACCCGTTGCGCCCCGGTGTCCGCGAGGCCGTGGCCGCCTGCCACGAGGCCGGCGTGGTGGTCTCGATGGTTACCGGCGATCATCCGATCACGGCGCTGGCCATCGCCCGCGACCTGGGCATCGCCGATTCGCCCGACCAGGTCGTTACCGGCAGGGAATTGCAACAGATGTCGCCGGAGCAACTGACCGAGGTGGTCAAACGAGTTCGCGTGTTCGCCCGCACCTCGCCCCGACAGAAGCTGGAACTGGTGGATGCGGCGCAGCGGGCGGGGCATTATGTGGCTGTAACGGGCGACGGCATCAACGACGCTCCCGCTTTGCGCCATGCCAACATCGGTGTGGCGATGGGAAAAGCGGGCACCGACGTGGCTCGCGAATCGGCGGAACTGGTCATCACCGACGATAATTTCGCCACCATCGTGGCCGGCGTGGAGGAAGGACGCGTCGCATACGACAATGTCCGCAAGGTCATCTACCTGCTGATCTCCACCGGCGCAGCCGAAGTGCTGTTGCTGGGATTGGTGGTGTTGTTGGGCTTGCCCCAGGACGCCTCGGGACTGGTCGTCTTGCCACTGTTGCCCGCGCAACTGCTGTGGCTGAACCTGGTGACCAACGGCATACAGGACGTGGCCCTGGCCTTCGAACCAAGCGAAGGCGGCGTACTACGCCGCAAACCACGTTCGCCAAAAGAACCGGTCTTCAACCAGTTGATGATCGAGCGGACAGTGGTAGCAGCCGTGTGGATGGCTGGCATAGCCTTCGCCGCCTTGTACTGGATGATCGCCGTGGCGGGCATGAGGCCCCATACGGCGCGAAACTTGATCCTTCTGTTGTTTGTGCTGTTCGAGAACGTGCACATCGCCAATTCGCGTTCTGAAACCAAGTCGGCCTTCGCCCTGTCGCCGCTGCGGAACCCCATTCTGCTCGGTGGAGTGATCGTCGCTTTCGCGGTGCATATCGCGTCGCTGTACATTCCTTTTATGCAACGTGTTCTCAGCACCGAGCCGGTGAGCATGAAACAGTTCCTCATACTGCTTGCTCTGGCCATGACTTTGCTGGCCGTCATGGAACTGCACAAGCTAAGTTGGTATCTGCGACAAAAAGCACGTGACGCGGCGGCATGAGCTAAACTTGACTTGCCAGCGCTAACGGTTGTGCCGCCCTGCACCCAACCGGCCAGGCGTTTATGTGGTTGGGCACCAGGGGGAAATATCGATTAACCGAAGGCGGGGCTTGATTTTTCCACCAATAAACATTCTTATTGACGGCTTTCCGGTATCGGCTAACCCGCAAAAACGACTCTCGACTTTTTCGACAATGGATCGCACCGTTAGCAGGGGATCAAATACCCGGGTGTTGCTGGCCATCGGCGCGCTGATTGCCATTTATGCGCTATTGGCCGCGCTGGGATTCCCCGAAGACTGGGCCGACACGGCCAATTCTCACATTGAGGAACACACTCTGGAATACCGTCATCCGTCTCTGTGGATGGTCATTCCCTTTGCATTGCTGCTATTGATAATCGCCGTTTTCCCGCTGATTCCCGGACTGTCACACTGGTGGGAAGACAACCGCAACAAGTTCCTGGTGGGCGCCGTGCTGGCGGCGTCGATCTTGCCGTATTACCTGTTCGTTGTGGACTTCAAGATCGAAGGGCACTGGCCGGGCCACCACTACGCCTATCCTTCTATGCACGGGCCTAACACAGAACTAACTGTGGAAATGCTCGCCAACGCCCTGCTGGCCGATTACATTCCCTTCATCACACTGCTGTTCAGCTTATATACCATCAGCGGCGGCATTCGCATCGAAGGCGATTTACGTGCTCATCCGCTGACCAATACGGCGTTTTTGGCCGTTGGGGGGCTGTTGGCCAGTTTCATCGGAACCACCGGAGCGGCCATGCTGCTGATCCGCGCCCTGCTGGATACCAACCGCGAACGCCGCTACGTTACCCATACGGTAGTGTTTTTCATTTTTATCGTGTGCAATTGCGGCGGCTGTCTGCTGCCGATCGGCGATCCGCCGTTGTTCCTGGGCTACCTGCACGGCGTCCCCTTCCTGTGGACTTTGAACCTGTGGAAGGAATGGGTGTTCGTCAACGGCGCGCTACTGGGCATCTATTATCTGTGGGACCGCCTGTATTTCTATCCCAAAGAAACCCCAAGCGATATCCGCCGCGACGAAGCAGCCGTCCAGCCGCTGCGCATCAGGGGGCTGTGGCCCAATGGCCTGCTGCTGCTGGGCGTGGTGCTGTCGGTAGGAATGCTCGACCCGAGCATGGATTTTCTGGGCACTGGCTGGCACCCCTGGATGCTGCTGCGCGAAATGGTGCAGCTTGGTCTGGTGGCGATTTCGCTGCTATTGAGCAGTCAGGCGATTCGCCAGGCCAACCGCTTCAACTACGTGGCCATTGGCGAAGTGGCCGCTTTGTTCTTCGGCATCTTCATCACCATGCAGCCGGCACTGCAAATCCTCAAAGCCAAAGGAGATCAGTTGGGGCTGAGCCAGCCGTGGCACTTTTTCTGGGCCACCGGAAGCCTTTCTTCGGTGCTCGACAACGCACCCACCTATCTGGTCTTTTTCCAGACTGCCCAAGCGCTCAGCCACGGCGAAGGCAGCGGTCCGGCGGGGATCGACCACCTGCTGCTGGTGGCCGTCAGCCTGGGCGCGGTGTTCATGGGCGCCAACACTTACATCGGCAACGGGCCGAACTTCATGGTCAAGACCATAGCCGAGCGGTCGGGCGTGTCAATGCCGAGCTTCTTCGGCTACATTCTTTACAGCAGTTGCATATTGCTTCCGCTGTTTGTGCTGGTCACGTGGATATTCCTGTTGTAGTGCGCGCGGCCAGCAACAGAGCGTTCTCGGTGCAAAAGATATCAAAAATATCATTTCACCCCGCGCGAAGCATACAGATCAGAGCCACCTATTGATTGGTGACTCCCCCAGCACACTCATCGGCGCTGTTTTCCGATGGCACGTTGCCCCACGACCCTTCTTGGCCACGGTGCGCCGAAGCTGTGGCGAAACCTGCCACGACCATTAACCCTTTGGCCGCCGTATTCTGGGCCGGTCCTACTGGCGCGCACTGTCGGAATATACCGCGCACTGCCGGCATATACGATACAAGCACAACCGCACCGTTGGCATACGCGTGCTAGCTTGACATGCTAACATCTTGGCGGCGCAACAGTTATGGAGCCAGCCGCATCCGGCCGATAAGAACTTCTGGCAGAGACAATTGATCGAAGGGCCTGGCAAAGCGCTGCCGGAGGAAGAGCCGGGCCGCCGGAAAACAACCCTGCCGATTCGCATTCTCACCGCATACCACGCATGGTTATAATCCCGCAGCCTCTGTGTTTAGCCCCGCAGCCTCTGTTTTAATCCCGAGGGCTGTGTTTTTATCCCGCGGCCTCTGGACGCCCCGAGGGCCAAGGGAACATCGTTCCGAAGGTTCCAATATGAGCAAATGGCCAGTTCTGTGTGTAATCGGACTTCTGCTGGCTGCCGGATGCAAGACCACGGCCAGGCCGAACTGGTTCCGCCCGGGCACGGCACAACAGCAGCAAGCCCGGGCAACGCGGTTCGACCCGTATCCGGAGACCAACATCGGCCCGCCGATGACCGGCGTACGCCCGCGAGAGTTCGACCGTTCGATCCCCGAAGTCGATCGCGCACAACAATTCAGTCAGACGTACCAGTTCGCACCTCCGGGCGCGCCGTGAGCAGCCGATTCGCGCCGCCGCCGAATGCCGTAACAGCCCACGACCGAATAGTTTCGGCGGCGCTCGGAGCATTGCGGCCGGCGGGCAATTTCGCTTTTTTGTGCCCAGTGTTTCCACTAGTGCCGCCAGGCGAATCTGCACAATCTGCCCTTCGACAACCTTTCGAGCTTCCGCCCGATCGGCTATCATTGATCCAATAGCTTTATGACTGAGCCAGTAGTATCGACTGAACGATAACCGATCCGGCAGTATGTGCGCAGCCATAGCCACCGGCACGACGGGCAGGTGTTTTTGGGCGCTTCTTTTTCGAAGACCTCGGCAAATGGTCGCGCCGGCGCGGTGGCCGATCCGACGCCCAAGGGGCCGGTGAATGTACCTGGATGCGCAAATGACTTCCAGCAATGCCAACCCGAAGCGCACGCCGGCAAACGCCGGCCAGCGCCCGGCTGAGCGCTCGCCCGGCCACGGTGCCGCGCAGTCGCGCGGAATACGGCTTCAGAAAGTATTGGCGGCGGCCGGTCTGGGCAGCCGGAGGCAATGCGAGGAGTTGATCGTAACCGGCCGGGTAGAAGTGGACCGAAAGGTCGTCATGGAGTTGGGCGTCCGCGTGGATCCACAGCGGCAGGAAATTCGCGTCGATGGCGTCCCGCTGCGGCTGCCGCGACTGGTGTATTACCTCCTCAACAAGCCCCCCGGCGTAGTCTGCACCACACGCGATCCGGCCGGACGACCGCGCGTTACCGACCTGGTGCCCTCCAAAGGCGAAAGGTTGTTTTCCGTCGGACGGCTCGATTTGCACAGCCAGGGGCTGATCATCCTGACCAACGACGGACAACTGGCTAACCTGCTGGCCCATCCGCGATACGGTGTGCCCAAGACCTATCGGGCGCTAGTGGCCGGTTGCCCAGAGGCAGAGGCGCTGAAAAAACTGCTGCGTGGGGTTCATCTGGCCGAAGGAGTGGCCCGAGCCGAGCGGGTGACAGTCAAATCGCGCCACAAACAGAGCACCATTCTGGAAATCGTGTTGCGCGAGGGCAAGAACCGCGAAGTCCGCCGCTTGCTGGCACGCATCGGGCACAAAGTAATGCGACTGACTCGCATTGCCATCGGCCCGATCCGCTTGGGCAAGCTCCAACCTGGGCAGTGGCGGCGACTGACCGCCGAAGAAGTAGCGGCATTACGACGCTCGGCGCGCAACACGTAACGCAGCAGCAACACGTAACGCAGCAGCAACATTTAACATGGCGGCAAGATGCGGCACAGCGGCAATCCGTGCCGCAGCAGAAAGACGTCTCACAGCAGAAACACGTCTCACAGCAGAAAGACGTTGCACAGCGGAAAGACATGACACACCAGTACGGCTAACCGAAGTATTCATCGACCGGCCGACGTATTCATTGATCTGCGGGGCAAAAAAGCATGGCGATCGGCGATAACAAGGCGCAAGCCGCCCATGTGTGTTACGCCGACAACGCATGGCACGGCCTGGCTGAGGTCCAGTTGAACCTCCGCGTGGCGCGCGATACGTTCCGTCTGCGCGTCGGCTGTCCCGAAATCGCCCGCCGCATCCTGCCCGGCCAGTTCGTTATGTTTCGTCTGCCCGGCGTAAACGATCCGCTGCTGGGCCGTCCGCTGGCGCTGTACGACGTAGCGGTTGATGGCGCCGGTCGGCCTGCGACCATCGAGGTGGTCTATCTGGTAGTTGGGAAGATGACCCGCCTGTTGGCTCAAGTCCGGCCGGGGGCGATGCTGGAGGTTTGGGGGCCGCTGGGCAACGGCTTTCCGCCTGTCGAGGCCGAGCATTTGGTGATGGTTGCCGGCGGAATCGGACAGACGCCTTTCTTGGCACTGGCCAAAGAGTATCTCGGCTTGCAGCAATACGGCACGCCACCGCGACGAACTCCCCAAGCCAAAAAGGTCACACTGTGCTACGGCGCTCGGACGGCCGAGTTGCTGGCCTGTGTGGACGACTTCCGCTGCTCGGGCGTAGAAGTCTGCATCAGCACCGACGACGGCACCGCTGGCCGCCGCGGGTTCGTCACCGATTTGATCCAGCCGGTGGTCGAAAACTCCCAGTGGCCTTGCTATCTGG
>Ga0209101_1000389_pt1 | contig 36470 bp, 31 predicted proteins | sample ConPoolayeCmetaG_FD_185481 | JGI IMG/M metagenome (GOLD analysis project Ga0209101, IMG submission 185481) | Hot spring microbial mat communities from California, USA to study Microbial Dark Matter (Phase II) - Cone Pool mat layer C metaG... ...
AAGCACTCGACAGGCGGCACAGCAAGGGTACAACAAAATGACTGCCCAAGCAACAAATGCCGATCAAGGCCCTGTTTCACATAAAACCTCTCTGAGAGCAAACATGTTCTCAGGGGCGGTGTAGCGTGGAACCTCACAGCCGGGCGCGGCCAGCCAGTTCGGCCCGCCTACTGCCCGACAGCGGCGGGCCGCCTCCTTGACATCGTCGGGCGTGCCCTGATAGAGGATAGCAACCGGATCGAAGTTGCCGCAGAGGGCCAGAGCAGGGTTGATCGCCTCGATGCGGCGGCGGGCAGATTCGAGGTCTACCATCCAATCAAGGTCAATAATCTGCGCTCCGCTGTAGGCCATGTCCTCTACCAAAGGGGTGGTGTTGCCGCAGATATGCAGTCGTCCTATTGCGCCGGCCTTCTGGACTGCCTCGAAGATACGCTGTTCGTATGGAAGAGCAAAGCGCCGGTAACCCCGCGGGCCAATCTGGGAGGCAATCGCATCGCCCAGCCCGATGATGGTTGCGCCCGCCTCGACCTGCGCCACTGCAAAGGCGATCTCGACCTCAACGCAGTGTTCAAGCAGTTTCTCTACCCAGTCCGGGCGGTCGTAGAGATCGTACAAGAGCGGCATGACGCCGCGAAGGGTGGCGGCCTCTGCTAACGCTCCCTCCACCCAGCCCTGAATGGGCATCTGCCCGCCGGCACGCTCGCGGAACAGGCGTATGGCATCCACGCGATCCCGCATTCGGCTTCCCGGCGCCAGCGGATCAGGGGAGGGCAGATTTTTGAGGTCAGCGGGGTCTTTCAGCAACGGCTCACGGCAAAGGGGCAGGTCATCTTCGGGGAAAAAAATGACAGCCCCAAAGTCAGCCGTTTCACGGTAGGGGTCGCTGATGGCATCCAACGTGTCCAACCCATAGGTCTCGGCGACGGCAAAGTTGGACTCGCACAGCACATTGTAATCCTGATAATAATGGGAGAGCGGCGCGCCAATGTGCTGGGCGGCAAACTGCATGACCAGACTCATATTAGGGATGCAGTCAACTGCCTCTCCCTTCAGGCGGGCGGACAGGCGCTCGGCAGAAGCGGCCATGAGCTATTCACTCCGTCGCAAAAGGGATAAGGTCAGCGGGGGCGGCAGGTGCTGCAGGCTGAAGTGCCTGAAGACCCGCAGGTAGTGCATCCTCCTGAACCGGCGGCAGAACGGATACTGCCTCCATCATTGACCAGCACGGCAGAGAGGCTGATCATCCGGAAGGCATTTGGGTCGCCGCACTGGGGGCAAGAAGCAGGTTTGTCAGCTTCATCAAAGCCGCGGCGCATTTCGAAGACCGTGTCACAGGCTTTGCAGTGATACTCGTAGATAGGCATGTTCGTTTCTCCGCAGTCTATTCTCTACACACTTACTACAGTAACGCAATTGGTGCTTTGAAGCAACGTTGAAAAAAGAGAAAAGTAGAGCGCCCCCGCTCTACCGAACGAGGGCGCCCCGGGCTTAAGCTTCCCGGCCCACAAGCCCGCTGAAGAATAAGACCGTTGTCAGTTGTTCAGTCGTCATGTTGCAGCCAAGGCGGCAGGGGAGGACGAGGCAACCCCCGCCGGCTAGCGTTTTCGCGGATCAGGTCTTCAGCAATACCTTCCGGCGCAGGTTCACCATCATCTACACGGGTAGCCAGCGAGCGCAAAACAGCGGCCTGAAGCTCAAGACGTTGAGCATGATCGCGCAGAAGCTCCCGCCAGATACGAGGAGGCCCATAAGCACAGCGCTCGCAGACATCGCCAATCCGCTCATCACCATCCATAAGCACAAAACGGACCGGCAACTTAGAACATCCCCCTGCATGGCGGCCGCAGATCACACAACTGGTAACCAGTAGTTTCTCATCATAGAAGTATTCAACACGCAGAGCCACGATGCCACCCCTTCCGTTAAAGGTATAGGCCATCCTAAATCCCAAAGGTTAAAAAGGCCGACTGGGTCACTTCAAGTCAAGCACCCCAGCCGGCGGCGATTGTCATTGTAGAGTATTGTCATCCACAATGAGTTATCGTATACTGTAGGTACTTGGTTCGACAGCCTGATTCTTTTTTGGGCTTGCCCTAGTGCTGGCACACTAGGGTTTTGCCTTTTACGGAGGATGCTCCCCGTCGTCCCGGCCTCCTTTCTACTCTCCAGGTGCCTGTGAAGAGAGCTTGCTCTCGCGTACCAGTTCACGTCGTCTGGCATCGCGTTGATCATATTTGCGGAGCAGGTCGCTCAGCGCCTCCCGCAGTAGAGAGGCCTCTGAGCGGGACAACTGCTCGCGCAGGGCGCGCAGCCGCCCCAGTTGAGTTGGCAGGTAATGGCTGGTCTTAGGCACCATGTTGACCGCCCGCCCGAACAACGTCCGGTTGCCCCCGCCCTCACAGGCGCGCCGGGCGGCATCTTCAGCCAACTCAATCAGCTCGTTTCGGTCTTCCGGATCGCCGGGGTAGGAAGCAACACCGGCACTAAAGGTCACGTTGATCTCTGCGTGCTGGTCATCCTCTGACTGGACACTAAAAACGCGATGAGACAGCTCCCGGCGGACTTCTTCAACAGCGTAAAAGGCATCATCGAGGCCAAGGTTTTCATAGATGACGAGAAACGAGTCGCGCACGTACCATCTTGCCATAGCGGCCTGAACGACCGCCTCAGGTTGCTCAAACTTTTTGAGGTAGTTTGCAACAGCGATCAGCAGAGCATCAGCTAAATCATAGCCGTATTGGTTCTCGATCTTCGAGAATCCATCAATGTCTAGGTAGGCCACTGAGACGACACCTGCTCCCTGCAACTGGATGCGCTGGATAATTTCGTCCAGCTTCCATTCAACCGGCTTCCGCCTCAGGTAACCGGTGACGGTAATATCCAGATCGCTGTTCTGTACCTGTGCCATGAGGATGCTCCTGTCGTCTTAGATGGCCCTATTCTTTTATTGTACCATATATTAGTATAAAGTGCAATATATCAGTATACATAGGTAATGCTAAATATGCCCGCATACTCAACAGCCGCACAAATAAGAAGCGGGCATTCCGCAGGGAATGCCCGCTATACGTCAAAGCAGCCTTTGGCCTGTGAGCGCCTAGTCGCCCGCCGGTGCGGCGGCAGGCGCCTGAGGCTTGCTCGCCCGCCTCAAGAAGAACTTCGTCACCTCGGCGGCAATGGCAGGTACAAACATCAGCGGGATGATCTCAAGCCAGTCGGACAGCGGCAACGGCACCGTGTCAAAGATGTCGTTGAGGAAGGGAACGTAGATCACAATCAACAACAGGACTACAGAGGCCAGCACTGCATACTGCATATACTTGTTCGAAAACACGCCGATACGGAATACCGAATAGTACTCAGAGCGTGAGGTATAAGCCCGCAGTAGTTCCGAGAACGCGAGCACCGTAAAGGCGATGCTTCGTCCCTCCGTCAGGCCGCCCTGGTTGTACCCCAAGAAGAAGCCTATCAGCGTGACGCCGGCAATAAAAATGGTCTGCACGATCAAACCGATACGCATAGTGCGGTCAATGATAGGCTCATTCGACGGGCGGGGGGGGCGGTTCATCACATCGGGTTCACCCTTTTCCACGCCCAGCGCCAGCGCGGGAGCGCCATCGGTCAGCAGGTTCAACCACAGAAGCTGAATGGCTGTGAGGGGGCTGGGATAACCCAGCAGTGTACCCACGAAGATCACCATAATCTCAGCGACATTGCAACTCAGCAGGTAGTAGACAAACTTGCGAATGTTGTCATAGATGATACGGCCCTGCTCAACCGCGTTGACAATACTCACGTAATTATCGTCGGTCAGCACCATATCGGCTGTCTCTTTGGTCACATCAGTCCCCGTGATGCCCATCGCCACGCCGATACTGGCCCGCTTGAGGGCGGGCGCATCGTTGACCCCATCGCCGGTCATGGCCACAACATATTCCCTTTTACGGAAGGCATCCACGATCCGCATCTTATGCTCAGGGGAGACACGTGCAAACACATCTACCCGGTCAATGACATTGGCCAGCTCCTCGTCGCTCATATCTTGGAGCTGTGCGCCGGTGATGACTTCCCCCTCCTCTTGAAGCAGGCCAATCTCCTTCGCAATGGCGCGTGCCGTGTCCGGATAGTCGCCAGTCACCATAACCGTCTTGATCCCGGCATGGCGGGCCTTCTCAATAGCCGGCTTCACCTCCGGACGGGCTGGGTCAATCATGCCCACCAATCCAATGAAGGTGAGGTCTTTCTCATGCTCTTCCGGGGTGAGGCTCTCAGGACGTTTATCAAAACGCCGTTCGGCCACCGCCAGCACGCGCAGGGCTTCCTGAGCCATGTTACGGTTGACGTTGAGGATGTGCTCGCGCATCTCCGGCGTCAGCGGCTTGACCTCACCATCGCTGTAAAAATGAGTACACTGCTTGAGCAAGATGTCAGGCGCGCCCTTGACGAACAGGATGTAGCGGTTGCTGTCCGGGTCGTTATGCAAAGTGCTCATGCGCTTGCGGATCGAGTCAAACGGTATTTCGTCCCGGCGCGGGTAAAGCTGTTCCAGCCGCTCGCGCGTTAAATTCGCTTTTGCCGCCGCTACAACCAATGCCCCCTCTGTCGGGTCACCCACAATACGGAAGTTCCGCCCGCTGTCAGAGGTATCGGCCTCCAGCCGGGCATCGCTACAGAGCAGGGCACCGGTCAACAGGTTTGTCAATTCAGGGAAGTCAGTGGGATCAATCTCCGTCCCATTGCGGTGAAAACGCCCGTCCGGGGTGTAGCCCTTGCCCGTGACATCCACCATCACATCAGGGATGTAGAGCTTGACGGCTGTCATTTCGTTCTGGGTCAGTGTGCCAGTCTTGTCGGAGCAGATAGCTGAGGCACTCCCCAATGTCTCAACCGCAGGCAGACGCCGGATCAGTGCATTCCGAGCGATCATCTCCCGCATCCCCAGCGCCAAGTTGATCGTCACAATGGCAGGCAGGCCCTCCGGCACAGCCGCAATAGCCAGCGCAACTGCCGTCAGAAAGGCCTCCAAGCCGGCGTCACGCAAGCCAAGGCGAATGGCAGGGCCAAGCGCAGCATCGTTGAAAGCCTGCCAGAAAGCTGACAGGGAACGAATGCCAAGCTCCTGCGAGAACCGCGCGGCGGCACCCTCAAAAGCCACCAGAAAGACAACGCCGCAGACCGCCAGTGCGGCATACACCAGCCACCGCCCTAGCTGATCGAGCCGCTTTTGGAGGGGTGTCTGTTCTTCTTCAACCGACTGGATCAGCTCAGCGATCTTACCGATCTCTGTGTTCATGCCGGTAGCCACCACCACGCCCCTGCCACGGCCATAGGTAGCAATGGTGCTCTTGTAGGCCATTGTTTTGCGGTCGCCCAGCGTGGCTTCAGGACCAACTTCGTGGTTGGCATCCTTACTGACAGGCACCGATTCACCTGTCAGAGAGGCCTCATCTATCTGGAGGTTGACACTCTCGATCAGGCGCATGTCGGCAGGAACGTAGTTGCCCGCCTCCAGAAGCACAATATCGCCGGGCACGACTTCGGCACTCGGCAAGGTGATCACATGCCCATCGCGGATCAGGTGGGCTTCAGGGGCGGCCATCTTTCTCAGAGCGGCCAGAGCCTCCTCTGCCCGTCCCTCCTGTACTACCCCCAAAACAGCGTTCAAGACGACAATCAGGATGATGGCGCCAGCCTCATACCATTCACCTAACAGAGCCGAGACAAGGCTGGCGGCAATCAACAGCAACACCACCATGCTCTTGAACTGATTGAGCAGACGCTGTAGAAAGCCGGGCCGGGGCGCTTCGCGCAACTCATTGCGCCCGTATTTTTCGAGCCTTTGGCTGGCTTCGGCAGAACTGAGGCCCTCATCCAGCCCAACCTTCCATTCAGATAGAACCTGCTGAGGCGGCAGGCTATGCCATGGCTGAGTTGACATTCCTCAAATAGTTCCTTCTTGCATCTTAGGGTAAGATATGACCTTTCAAGGTCACAACTTAAGTTTAGAAGCGAATCCCCCGCTTGTCCACTTTTCCTCGAATGAAAGCAGGGCAGAGGCTTCCCGGCATTCCTCCAGATTAATCCATATCTCACCTACTTGCCGTGACAGGCCAGACCGTGCTATAGTGAACCTGAGTATGCGAGGATAGTAGGGAACAAAAACACTCATGAGCGATAACTTTGACTATGACCCCGGCGACACACCGACTATCGGCACGCCCCGGAATGAGCAGTTCGCGCGTGACGGCCTGCCGGCAGGCACAGGGCGGTTAAACCCTGCCGCGCTTGCCTCTCAAGCGCGTATCTCGGCGCAAGACCGCCAGCGCCTGCTCCGAGACCTGAGCGGCACCGGCTCACTCCGCCGGAGCATCAAGATCGATCAGGCGCCTGTCACCATCAAGCAATTCTTGCGCGGCGAGATTGACCTGGATACTGAGCTGTCACGCCGGTTTGCCAACGCGCCGCTGATGACCTCAATTGCCCGCTCACCGCAAGACACGCGCCCGGCCAACCGTGCAACAGCTATGCTCACCAGCCAAGATTCCAGCGCCATGCTGACATTTGATATTTACAGCGATCAGGATGCCACAGAGGCGATCTTCACCCTCAACCACATGCTGGCATTGCGCTTCCATCTGGAAAACCTGAGCAACTACGATAAGCGCCGCTGGCTTGATCTCATGCGCCGTGAGGCAGGGGTGGCCTTTCTGTGGACCAGCAAGCGTTGGGAGGATGATTACTTCATCTTTGTCCTGCGGCCGCACTATGTCCGTATGTATGCCTTTTCGCCCCAGCGTTTTGAGGCTTCTGCCCGCATATCTCATCCGGTGGCCCGCCAGTTGATCAACTGGCTAGATATGCGGTGGTTCCAACAACGGGCCTAGCTTTCTATTTTGAAGTCCCGGCCCTGCCGGGCTGACTCCGCTATGCAAGAGGGTGAGGAGAGCGGAACATGGACTTCACTCTAAAGAGCGATTCTTTCGAGGCAGGGGAAACTATCCCAATCCGCTATACCTGTGACGGCGAGGACGTCTCGCCTCCCCTGGAGTGGACTGACCCGCCGGAGGGGACTGCCGCCTTTGCATTGATCTGTGACGACCCAGATGCTCCGCGCGGCACATGGACTCACTGGGTGCTGTATGACATTCCAGCGGATTTCCGCCTGTTGCGCGAAGGTGTTCCGACCACCGAGCGGCTGAGCTGGGGCGGCATTCAGGGGCGGAATGACTTTGGCCGGATCGGTTATGGCGGCCCCTGCCCTCCGCGCGGCCCGGCTCATCGGTACTACTTTCGCTTGTTTGCACTGGACGAACCGATCAATCTGCCGGCTGGCGCCACACGCCAGGAAGTGCTCAAGCGTATCCATGGTCACATCTTGGCCGAAGCTGAGCTGATGGGACGCTACGCGCGTCGTTAAGCGCTTAATTACCGGCCACTTACAAGGGTAATGTGTGTTTGAAATCGTGTTTCTGGGCACGTCGGCCAGCGCTCCCTCAGTACAGCGCGGGCTGAGTGCTCAGATCGTCATGTATAATGAGTACCGCTTCCTCATAGACTGCGGCGAGGGAACTCAGCGCCAGATATTGCGCAGTGGGCTGGGTTTCCGCCGCCTCGATAAGATATTGCTTACTCATGGCCATCTCGATCACATCTTGGGGCTGGCAGGGCTGATCTCCACCTACGCACGCTGGGATGCCGCTGAGCGGATCGAGATATGGGGAGGCCAGTCCACGCTGGATCGGGTTGAGAGCCTGATCTATGGAGTGGTCTTGCGCGGGGCAAACCCGCCAGTAGACATCCAGCTCTATGAGATCAAGCCGGGCCTCCTGATGGAAGATGACAGTTTCGAGCTGTCTGCCTTTCCGGTTGAGCATCGGGGAGCAGATTGCTTTGGTTTCTGCTTCGCTCAGAAACCACGCCGTCCCTTCTTGAACGACAAAGCTGAGGCACTGGGAGTGCCTCAGGGGCCGGAGCGGCGTATGCTGGTGTCCGGACAGCCTCTGCTGTTGCCAGACGGGCGGCTCATCCAGCCTGATGATGTGCTGGGCGAATCGATCCCCGGCACCAAACTGTGCCTGACAGGCGATGTAGGCAGTATCGAAGGTCTAGCTCAGTTCGTCGAGGGCGCAGATGTGCTGGTCTCTGAGGCTACCTATCTGGACTACGAGGCTGATCTGGCACGTCAGTTCGGGCATATCACAGCACGGCAGGCCGCCGAACTGGCACGCTCTGCCGGTGTTCAGAACCTCATCCTGACACACCTTTCCCGCCGCTACAGGGAACGCGACATTGCCGCCGAGGCAGAGGAAATTTTCCCGGCGGTTATCGTGGCCCGCGACTTTGATCACTTCCGTATCCGGCGTGGATTTCCCCTAGAGCGCATCGAGGCATGAGGAGACTCGATCAGAGGGCCGCTTTCTCCATCGCCTCCACACGAGCAACCAAATCAGCCAGAGTCGTTTTGTCCAGCCGCTCCACCAATGAGCGTTGTGCCTCAGTGAAGATCTCACAGAACGGACATCCCCCTGAAAGCTCACACACGGAGGGATCACGGGTACAGCGGTTGAGGTTAATGGGGCCGTCAATGGCCTCAATGACCTCCCGCATGGTGACTGCTTCCGGCGGGCGAGCCAGACCCACACCGCCGCTGGCACCGCGCGTAGCCTCCAGAATGCCGCGTACCACAAGCTGGGAGATGATCTTAGCAAGGAAGGGCAGAGGTATCTTCTGCCTTGAGGCAATCAGGGACGTTGGAACACGACTACCGCTGGGCAACCGCGCTACCTCGACTACAGCACGGAGAGCGTAGTCAGCCTGCCGAGTGATTTCTAACATGGCTTCTAACCTTAGAATGTGCCTCGTTCGGGCTAAATCCGAAAATTAGGCACTAGTTATCTTAAATATCAAGATAAGGGTAGATCAGGCAGGGGCAGGCCGCAAGTGACGTATATCATAGGCTCGGTATGACACACGGCGTAAGGGGGCATCATCGCTCTGATGTCTTTGAGAAACACCCGAACGCCCGATATAATTCTGTTGCAGGTGGGAGCATCATTGGCCTGCTCTACACACTGAGGGAAGTACAAAGGTGGCCGTCACACGCTGTTACATCTGTGAGCAAAACCCTGCCGAAGCACGTAGTCTGGGAGGAGCTGGGTTGGCAGAGGGCATCATCTGCCCAATCTGCCAGCGCCCGACCTGCCGCTATCACCTGGTGACAGTGCGGTGGCGCTGGCGTAATGTGACCCGTGATCTCGATGCGGCACAGATTTGCCGTGAGTGCAAGCGGGCCTATAAACATCGCAGTTGGGACCCCCTCAACCGCGAATGGATCAGCTGACCTGATCATAGAGAACTAACCTGAAGGAGGACATCTTGAGCAAGAAAGTACGTGTTGCCATCATTGGCGTTGGCAACTGCGCCTGTTCACTGGTACAGGGCGTGCATTACTATCGAAACGCAAAAGAAGATGAGATGATCCCTGGCCTGATGCACGTCAATCTGGGGGGATACCATATCAGCGATATTGAGTTCAGCGCCGCCTTTGACATTGATATCGAGAAGGTCGGCAAGGACCTTTCAGAGGCCATCTGGGCAGGCCCCAACAACACCATCAAATTTGCTGACGTGCCTAAACTCAAAGTGCCAGTCCATCGCGGGATGACGCACGACGGGCTGGGCAAGTACCTCAGCCAGAAGATCAAGAAGGCGCCGGGCAAGACAGACAACATCACTCAGATACTCAAAGACACTGGCACAGATGTTGTGGTCAATTACCTGCCTGTCGGCAGTGAGCAGGCTACCAAGTGGTATGTCGAGCAGGTGCTCAACGCAGGCTGTGCCTTTGTGAACTGCATCCCTGTATTCATCGCCCGTGAGGAATACTGGCAACAGCGGTTCATCGAGAAGGGATTGCCGGTAATTGGCGACGACATCAAGAGTCAGGTCGGGGCAACGATTGTCCATCGTGTGCTGGCCCGCCTGTTCGAAGATCGCGGCGTCCGCCTGGAGCGTACCAGCCAGCTCAACGTGGGCGGCAACATGGACTTCTACAACATGCTGGAGCGTGAGCGGCTGGAGAGCAAAAAGATCAGCAAGACCAACGCAGTCACCTCCCAGGTGGATCATGAGCTTGGCGCGGATAACGTTCACATTGGCCCCAGCGACTACGTGGCATGGCTGACTGACCGCAAATGGGCCTACATCCGGCTGGAAGGGCGTACCTTCGGCGACGTTCCGCTGAACCTTGAACTCAAGCTGGAAGTGTGGGACAGCCCTAACTCCGCCGGTGTGGTCATTGACGCTGTGCGTTGTGCCAAGCTGGCGCTGGATCGGGGATTGAGCGGCGCGCTGATTGCTCCCAGCAGTTACTTCATGAAGTCACCGCCTGTGCAGTTCCACGACGACGTCGCCCGCGCTAAGGTCGAGGCATTCATTAGGGGTGAGGAGAAATAAAAAAAGAGGGGGTACAAAGCCCCCTCTCTTGTTTGCCTTGCCTGCCAGTTAGTGGATGATCCCCATCTCCTTGCCGACACGCCCCATGATCTCCAACGCACGATCAAGTTGTTCAAATGTGTGGGTGGCCATGTAGCTGGTACGTAACAGGGCCATGTTCGGCGGGACGGCAGGCGGGATGACCGGGTTTGTGAAGACCCCTGCCTCAAACAGCGCCTTCCAGAACATCAGGGTCAGGCCGTCATCCCGGATGATGACCGGGATAACAGGCGTCTGGCTGTTTCCAACATCAAAGCCAAGCTCTATCAAGCCCTTCTTCATGTGGGCTGTGTTATCCCATACACGCTGTACATATTCCGGCTCGTTCTCGATGATGTCCAACGCGGCCAGGACAGCGGCTACATTCGGGGCAGGCAGACTGGCACTGTAGATCAGTGAACGAGCATGGTGCTGGATGAAATGGATCACCTGATCGTCACCGGCAATGAAACCGCCAATCGAGGCAAAAGACTTGCTGAACGTTCCCATGATCAGGTCTACACGGTCGGTCAAGCCAAAGTGGGCCGCTGTGCCGTGTCCCTGTGCCAGCACACCGGCGCTATGGGCATCATCTACCATCAGGCGTGCGCCATATTTCTCGCACAGAGGGACGATCTCCGGCAGGGGGGCTATATCGCCGCCCATGCTGTACACACCATCCACAATCACCAGCTTGCCCGCCTTGGGATCAACAGAACTCAGCACCCGCTCCAAGTCCTGCATGTCACTGTGCTTGAAGCGCTTCATCTCGCCGTAGGACAGGCGACAGCCATCAATGATACTGGCATGATCTTCCTTGTCGGTAATGACAACATCACCGCGCCCTACGACCGCCGAGATCGTGCCAACGTTGGTCTGGTAGCCCGTGCTGAAAACCAGGGCCGCCTCCTTGCCGACAAAGGCGGCCAGACGAGCCTCAAGCTCACGGTGCAGGGAGAGTGTACCGTTCATAAAACGCGAGCCTGTGCAACTTGTCCCGTAGCGACGTATTGCCTCGATAGCGGCCTCCCGCACTTTGGGGTGAGTGGTCAGGCCAAGATAGTTGTTTGAGCCAATCATGATGACCTCACGGCCACCAAAGCGGACAATTGTGCCTTCTGAGTCATCAAAGGGGATAAAGAAGGGATAAATCCCCATGGCCTGAGCCTCACGGGCGCGAGTGAAGCCAAACGCCTTAGCAAAAATATCCATCCGCTCCTGTTCGGAAATGCTCATTGGATGCAGCTCCTCTCTGAAGGTGGGAGGTTACAGGGTATACGCCCCGGATAAAGCCTCTCTCGCCTGTTCTGATTGATAACCCCAGATGCCATAGTAAGTTACCCGCTTTTGACGATGGTTGCAAAATAAGACGCACTCACAGAGGACTGTGGTCTTTTCTTGTCTTCCATAGGGCGGCATCTTCACTCGTGAATTACTAGGTGATACTTTTATTTGAAAATAACACGACCCAACTTTTTCAGGGTTGACAACAGACATACATTTTCTTATGATGTTTAATTAACTTCCGAGTCCCTGTCTTTACAGGCAACAAATGGCCTTATAATAGGGGTACTCGCGCAAGGACCATTCTAACACGGAGGGAGAAGGAGACCAATTATGCGTAAATATGGATTGCTCATAGTGTTACTGCTCGCTCTAGCGGTGGTGCTAGCGGCCTGTGGAGGAGGCACTCCAGCCCCTGCGGAAGAGACAGCCCCTGCGGAAGAGACAGCCCCTGCGGAAGAGGCAGCCCCTGCAGAAGAGGCAGGACCGCCCGCTGTGATTCCAACCTGCTTTGAACTTGAGGCCGGCGAAGTCCCCGATCTAGGCGGGCGCACGGTCTCTATGGCGGTCGAGAATGCTTACCCGCCCTTTAACTCGATTGACGCGGCAACCGGTCAGGGAGTTGGCTGGGACTACGACGTGGGGCGCGAAATCTGCAGGCGCCTGAACTGCGTCCCTGACTTCCGCGAGTCAGCATGGGAGGGCATCTTCCCTGCTATGGCGGCAGGTGAATACGATGTCCTGTTCGACGGTGTGACCTATACCCAAGAGCGTGCCCAGCAGGTAGCTTTCTCCTGCTCTTACGTGACAATCGGGCAGGTTCTGCTGGTGCGTGCGGGCGAAGATCGGTTCACCACACCTGAGGAGTTCAAGGCCAACCCCGATTTCGTAGCGGCCACCCAGATCGGCACAACCAACGAGATCGCGGCCATTGATTTCCTTGGAGCGGATCGGGTTCAGAGCTTTGAGGACTTCCCAACCGCCGCTCAGGCCCTGCTGGCCGGTGACGTAGATGCGGTGGTAGTTGATACGGTGCTGGCTGTCGGCCTCAGTGAGGCTAACCCTGGCCAGCTTGAGATCATCCCCGGTGTCACCTCCGATGAGCAGTTAGCGCTGGTGTTCCCGCCCGACAGCGACTTGATCGAGCCGTTCAACGCGGCCCTTGCCGCCATGGCCGCTGATGGAACGCTCCAGCAACTCAATGACAAGTGGTTCAACCCCTAGTTTGTCGTCTTTGAGATATGTGGGCAGGGCCGCACCCTGCCCACATTTTTACCCTGCCGAAGCCAATGTATTCCTGAGGAGCAAAGGTGAGCGACCAATCTGAAAGAGTCCAGATCACGGAAGAGGAAGGTGCGGGCGGCTCCCGATGGAAGAAGAGACTGGCACGCGTGCCGTGGTGGGTTTCCCTCGTTATTTTGATCGCCCTGCTGTTCATCTATGCCGTGTTGACTAACTCCGGTTACCGTGAGACATTCAACATCATGGTCTTTGGAAGGCCCGAAGCAGAGGCCACTGAAGGCGTGATATTGACCATCCGTATCACCCTGATCGCCTTCGCCATAGCAACCGTGCTGGGGCTGATCGCCGGGCTGGCCCGTGTATCCAGCAATATTATCCTAAACAACATTGCCACCTTCTACGTGGAGATTGTGCGCGGTGTCCCGCTTGTCGTCCTGATCCTTTACTTCGCCTTTGTCCTACTCCCCATCGTGATTGATCTGTTAGCTGGGCTAGGCAACAGGCTCAACCTTGACTTTCTGGCAAATCTCAACCTGCGTAACGTCAGTTTTGAAGCGCGGGCCATCATTGCGCTTGCGTTTGGTTACGGCGCCTACGAGGCTGAGGTCTTCCGGGCAGGCATTCAGTCTATCGAACATGGGCAGATGGAGGCGGCCCGTTCGCTGGGCATGACCTACTTTCAGGCCATGCGCTATGTGATCCTGCCGCAGGCCATCCGCCGTGTACTGCCGCCGCTGGGCAACGACTTCATTGCCCTGTTGAAGGACTCTTCGCTGGCCACCGTGCTGGCGGTCCCTGAGTTGACCCAGTTAGGCCGGATTCAACGTTCGAGTACCTTTCGGGTATTTGAGGTCTTCAACACGGTAGCCGTCATGTACCTCAGTATGACCTTGTTGCTGTCGTTAGGCGTCAGGATGTTGGAAAGGAGATTGAGCAGTGGCCGTCCAAGCTCCACCATCCGATGACATTATTGTTGTGCAGGACCTCTATAAGAGCTTTGGGCGTGTAGAGGCGGTCAGGGGAGTCAGCCTGCGCGTCAAGCGCGGCGAGGTAGTCGTGATCATCGGGCCAAGCGGCTCCGGCAAGAGCACCCTGTTGCGCTGTATCAACCATCTGGAAACCCCAACACGAGGGGAAATCTGGGTGGACGGCATCTGCCTGACCGACCGCCATACCAACCTCAACGCTGTCCGTGCTGAGGTGGGAATGGTCTTCCAGCTTTTCAACCTCTTTCCTCACCTGACCGTCCTAGACAACATCATGCTGGCCCAGCGCATTGTGCGCGGACGCTCCAAAGAAGAGGCCGAGCGCATCGCCAGAGAACAGCTCGCGCGGGTTGGCATACCCGAACAGGCTGAGAAGTATCCCAGCCAGCTTTCGGGCGGTCAGCAACAGCGCGTGGCTATCGCGCGGGCATTGGCCATGAATCCCAAGATCATGTTGTTCGACGAGCCAACTTCTGCACTCGATCCGGAGATGATCAAAGAGGTACTGGATGTTATGCTGGAGCTGGCCAAGGGCGGCATGACGATGGTCGTTGTGACCCATGAGATGGGCTTTGCCCGTGCCGCCGCCAACCGTATTATCTTTATGGACTACGGGCAGGTGATCGAGGAAACCACACCGGAGGAACTCTTCATTAACCCGAAGCATGAGCGGCTGAAACAATTCCTGAGCAAAATCCTGACTCACTAGACATTGTCATCCTGTAAGGCTATCATGAAGACAGGCTCTCGTCTTAACTCAGGGCAACTCAGGAGAAACCAGCATGTTAGATAAACGCTACGGCTCAGATGGTAAGGTATGCCTTGTGACGTTTATTTTACCCTCAACCATCACAGCGCGTTCAGCTTATGTGGTGGGGGACTTCAATAGCTGGGACAAGATGGCTACCCCTATGGAACAGGATGAGCACGGTGTCTGGAAAGCTACTGTCGAGCTTGAGGCAGGTAAAGAGTACCAGTACCGCTACTTTGTCAACGGCAATGAGTGGCATAATGACTGGGAAGCCGATAAATATGTGGCTCATCCCTACGGGGGTGAAAATTCGGTAGTGGTAACATGAAAAGCTCCTGCGTTGAGGAGTAAGAAGTTCTTAGACAGGCAGGCTCCTTCTTCTTGGGGCCTGCCTGATTTTTGGTTGTTTGCCGGCCCTGCATCCCTCCCCTGATTGTGGTATGATGAGAGTATGTTGATCGCTCACCCGTTCTAGTAAGTAAGGGTGCTCTCTTCGTTTGAAAGGCGGCTTCCCAATGCCAGAGCAAGGTACAAAGACAAAGCGGCTGGTGCTGATTGACGGGCACGGGCTGGCTTACCGGATGTTTTTTGCCATCCAGCAGGAACTGACTACCAGCCGGGGCGAGCCAACCAATGCGACCTTTGGCTTCACGCGCACGCTGGTCAACTTGATCAGCGAGGCTGACCCGCCTGATTACCTTGCGGTAAGCTTCGATGTAGGGCGTACATTCCGGGATGACCTGTTTGCCGACTACAAGGCGACCCGCGCCAAGATGCCGGACAGCCTCCAAGTGCAGATCGACCGCATCCACGACGTTCTAAAGGCCTTTAACATCCCAACACTGGAAGTAGAGGGATATGAGGCAGATGATGTCCTCGGCACGGTAGCGCGGCGGGCAAGCGAGTTGGGCTTACATACTCTGATCGTGACCGGCGACAAAGACCTGCTCCAGCTTGTGGACGAACACACCACCGTCCAACTGCCTGGGCGCGACGGCGGTGAAGTACAACTGTTCGATGCGGCCGCCGTGCAAGAGAAGTATGGTCTCTCACCACGCCAGCTTGTTGACCTCAAAGCTTTGATCGGGGACAAGTCTGACAACATCCCCGGCGTAGCAGGCATCGGCGAAAAGACGGCTACCCGCCTTCTGCAACAGTACGGGACGCTGGATAATCTGTATGCCCGCCTAGACGAGATAACCGACAAACGCGCCCGCACTGCACTGGAAAACGGGCGAGAGTCAGCATACCTCAGCCGCAAGCTGGCGGAGATCATCACGACCGTACCAGTCCAATTCGATCTAGAATCCTGCCGCACCCGTGATTACGACCGGAACAAGGTCGTGGCGCTGTTCCGCGAACTGGAGTTCCGCTCGTTACTCAAACAGATACCCCATCCCGGTGAGGAAACATCACCACCCCGGGAGGGGCAACAGCTTTCGTTGTTCGGTGACATAACCGCCCCCTCTCCTGAGAAGCCCTCGGTCAGCACAGGCGAGCCTCCTACCCGCACTTGTGTTGTACAGGATGAAGAAACATTAACAGCGTTGGTCAATCGGCTGGCTTCAGCTAAGATGATCGCCTTTGACACGGAGACAACCAGCCTTGACGCCATGCAGGCACGGCTGGTCGGCATCTCGCTGGCGGTAGAGCCGGGCGAAGGGTATTACATCCCTATCGGGCATCAGAACGGTGACGGCGAGCAGTTGCCGCTTGAACGGGTCATTGAACGGCTGACACCAGTCATGACAGACCCTGACATTCCTAAAGCGGCTCATCACACCAAGTTTGATGTGCTGGTGTTGAGACGGCACGGCCTGCCTGTTGTGCCCCTCAGCTTCGATACCATGATCGCCGAATGGCTGATCCACCCTGATTCACCGCGCGGCAAGCTGGGGCTGAAGAATCTGGCCTTCTCGCGGCTGGGTGTCGAGATGACCGAAATCGAGGAGCTCATCGGCACAGGCAAGAAGCAGATCACCATGGACCTTGTGCCGATCATGCAGGCCGCACCATACGCGGCGGCAGACGCCGATGTGACTCTGCGGCTGGTTGAGCCATTGCAGGCTGATCTGAGCCGCTATGGGCTGGAATACCTGTTTCACGAGATCGAGATGCCGCTTGTGCCTGTGCTGATTGACATGGAGCAGGCGGGCGTTCTGGTAGATACAGCACTGCTTCAGCGTCTGTCGGTTGAGGCAGGCGAGATACTGGCCCGCCTGAGCGACGAGATATTTCAGATTGTCGGCTATTCCTTCAACCTGAACTCAACCCAACAACTCAGCGACGCGCTGTTCAAAAAGCTCCAGTTGCCGACGAGAGGCCTGCGTAAGACCTCCAGTGGTTTCTACTCGACTGCCGCCGATGTTCTGGAAGAGCTGCGGCCCCAAGATACAACCGGCGTGATTGAGGTTTTGCTCCAGTATCGGGAGATGGAAAAACTGCGCTCTACCTATCTGGACGCCCTGCCAGACCTAGTCAACCCCTACACGGGACGCATTCATACCTCGTTCAACCAGACCGGTGTGGTGACGGGACGGCTCAGCTCAAGCGACCCCAATCTGCAGAACATCCCGATCCGCTCGGAAACCGGCCGCAAAGTTCGAGATGCCTTCATTGCCGCGCCGGGTTGCAGGCTGATCGGGGCTGATTATTCTCAGGTGGAACTGCGCATCCTGGCGCATGTGTCCGGTGACGAGGCGCTGTGTGAGGCATTCCGTCAAGAACAGGATGTTCACGCCGCTACTGCCGCCGCTATCTTTGGCATCCCGCTGGAGCAGGTAAGCCGTGCTCAGCGCAGTCTCGCCAAGTCTATCAACTTTGGGCTGATGTACGGCATGGGGGCGTTTAGGCTGGCCCGCGACTCAGGAATGACCGTGCCAGAAGCAGAAGCTTTCATTAAAGCCTACTTTGAGCGCTTCCCTAAAGTACGCCAGTACCTCGATGAAACCCGCCGGATGGCAATCGAAAGAGGCTATGTTGAGACACTGCTGAAGCGGCGGCGTAACTTCGAAGTCTTTCAGAACACATCAGGCGCCCGGCGCACCGATCTAGAGCGCCGAGCCGCTGAGCGTGAGGCAGTCAACATGCCGATTCAGGGGACCGCCGCTGACATCATCAAGATCGCCATGATACGGCTACATAGGACGCTGTATGAACGCGGACTGCACAGCAAGATGATCTTACAGGTACATGATGAACTTGTTTTAGAAGCGCCGGAGGAAGAAGTCGAAGAAGCGGCAGGGTTAGTCAAAGAGGTCATGGAGGGCGCTTACCCGATGGCCGTCCCGCTCCGCGCCGATGTGAAGACTGGCCGGAACTGGGGGGAACTCAAATAGCACCCCTCATTCTTCATGGGTTAGGCGTGTTGACATTGCCCCGTACATACTGTTCAAAGAAAGCCAGGTTGCGCTCCATCATCGTCTCAAAGCCGCGTCCGCCCAGTGTATGGCCGCCGCCCGGGTAAGGCCAAAACGTCACATTCAGTCCCACAGCCTGCATCCGCTCATACAAATCTGCTGACCACCAGTACGGCACCGACTCATCCATCGTGCCGTGATGAATCATGACCGGCATCCGGACACGATCCAGATAGTTGATAGGCGAAATCTGCGCATAGCCTTCGGGGCTTTGCTCTGGCGTGCCATAAATCAGCGCCAGGGCATTCATGGTATCCCGATCCCAGTACCGGCGGATATGATGCCAATTGCGGCCTACATCGCCGCTCAACGCGGCATACAGGACCACGGCGTCTACTTCGCCGCTGAGCACCATCGGCCACATGCTGATCCCTCCGCCCATACTGTGGCCAATGATGCCAATCTGTTCGGGCATGGCCTGCGGCAGGGAATCCACCTGCGCGATCAGGTTCATCACATCAATCGCATAGCCGATTCGGAAAGGGTTGGGGCCTAGGCTTGACCCCCCATAATTGCGATAGTCAGGCATCAGCGCGATGTAGCCGCGGGCCGCCATCCAGTCAGCAATGCGCCAGCTATCAAAGCCGGGTTGATACTCCTCCGGGCGCAGATAACCATGATTGACAATGACTACCGGAAACGGCCCCTCGCCGGTTGGAATGTCCACCAGGCCGGTGATCCTCAAGCCGTCACTGTCGTAGCTCATGGCATACTGGATGAAGTTCGGCTCAACTTTGACCATTTCCCCGATCACGATCCCTGTCCCTCCATACTGGCGGGAGGCAAGGTCATCAATCCGCAGGCCGGTGAAAGGGTCAGGCGTGCCGGTCACAACAGGGGCCAGAGGAAGAGAAGCCTCAGAGGAGGGGGCAGGAGAAGGCTCAAGCGTAGAAACGGCGGTTGGGCTACTAACCGGCAGGGGAGTCGGCAACACCTCAGGCGTAGGAGTGGGAATGCAGCGGTCAGCCGATTGACAGCCGCCGTATGGAGGCTCAGGCGCAGATACGGCAGTACAGCCCATCAGCGCACACAACAAAGCACTGAGCAGAAGGACGCTCAGCCGCCAGCGCCAGCAGAGAATCAGGTGAAGCAATGACATCAAACCTATGGCCAGTCGTCCTTCTCATGCCCCTCAAACAGGGGCAATATTCCCATCTCGCGTAACGCATTCAGCAAGGCCGGCAGATTCTCGCGGCGCACTGCATGATCACGCGGGCCAACCTGCCGCCCCAGCCATTTGTTCACCCGCTCGTTTTTTCGCAGGCGCTCGTACACAGCCAAATCTTTGACCGTGAGGATGACAGCATCCTCGACAATCACCTCATTGGGGCGTTCATGCCATGCCTGAAGCATCTTAAGTACATTGGCCGGCAGGGTGCGGCCAGACAGACGCTGTAAGAAGGGGACAATGTGGTTAGGGATCGTGATCCCCTCGCCGCTCACCCGTGCGATAGCCTGCGGCGTCAGGCGGTACTGATACACGCTCTCGTCCCGTTCGGCTCTGCCGGGAATATAAGGTACAGGCGGAGGGGCGCTGATCCACGAGGCAAACCGCGATAACTGGAGCCGGTCATAGCGGCTCAGTTCAACCGGTACGCTGATCACACCCTGTTCGTCTACTCGAATCCGTGCTTCGGGATCAGGCTGGGAGGGCCAGCCGCCCCGCCCAAGTAATGCCAGCCCTAACGGCGTGAGAAGAAATGCCCCTTGCCCGGCACGCACTGCACCCAGCCAGCGCAATGGCCCCTCGATGATGAAACGGATCAGTGCCCCCTCAATTTGATCCCAGTATTGGAAGCCATGCATGATCTCGCCGCTGTAAGCATCCCGCAGATACCAAGCGGCATAGTCACCCTCAGGACGCTGGAAATCTGGGTTGGCCTGCTTGAGATATTCAATAAACCCGTCCAGGCTCCACCATATCTCAGCCGGAACATCCTTCAGAGCGGCAAGGACGGCCTGACGGGCTAATCGCGGGTCGTTGGGCCATGTATCGGCTTCCAGTCCGGGGGTATAGGCTAGATCGTTCCATGTGGTCGAGGCATGCCATGCCTCAAGCAGTGAGCGGCACTGGTGAAGACGGGGGGCCTGTAACCATGGCCGGGCGGCCTCTTTGTCCACTTGAGTTACAACATGCCCCAACAGCTCATAGTCCACAACAAGCTCAAGATCGTACATGAGCCTGACCAGCAACGCACGGTAAGCAAACTCGTTGCGGCGGCGCAGGTGGCGATCAATGACCTCAACCGGCTCATTGACAAGCCACTGACGGGCATCCGTTTCCCGCAACAAGAGGTAGGAGATCAACGTGGCCACATCATCAGGGGCAGAGTAAGCGCCGTCTTTGAGCCTGCGCGGAGGGGCAACAGCATAGCCGGGGGGGCGTATGATAGACTCCGGCTCTGGCTGAGGGAGCAGAGAACGCAGGTCGCTAGGGATGACAATATACTCCTGTGCCCCTGCCGGCGTCTGCTCGAAGGCCCGCACGATCAGGCCCCGATAGTAGAGCGCCTCAGTCACCCCAGCAGGCGAAAGCCATGGCTTTTCGCGCTCCCGGCGTGCCGGCCCCATGGGGCGGATCTCACCGTAACGACGCACAAAGTGAGAGAAGGGAAGCCTCCCTTCATGGGCCAGTAGATCGAAAATCGCCAGCCGTTCCTCATCAGCGAGGCGCTCCCAGACCGCCGCGACTGCTTGTGGGCGTAGAATAGCCCCCGCCAGCTCCTCGACCATGGCCATCCGCTCGCTGGCGATCAGGTCAATGTCCCATTGGGCGGCAATAATTTGCAACAGGTCCAGATCATAGTCCACAAGGGCACGAGCCAGTGTTAACATCCCATAGCCCGGCCTTTCATCTGAGGGCAAAGGCTCTCCCCTAAGCCCCGTTAAGGACGCGAATGGCGGCGGGCATCATGCTCACCACAATATGCCGGACATCCGACTCCCATGAACTGTAGACCTCACCGTCAGTGTGGATTGCCATTGCCCTGTCGCTTTCAATCTCAAACCGCTGAGCCGTCCCCCCTTCGAAAAAGCGGGGATAGCTAAAATGTTTGCCTTTCATCACAACCGGCACAAAGCGCAGCATGTTGATGCGCCCCATCTTACGCATGATCGCATAACTGATCAACCCGTCATCCATGAGGGCGCCGGGCATCACCGGGAAGCCTCCTCCCTCACGCGGGCCGTTACACAGGCTCAACATGCTGATCGGGCGCTCGAAGGGCGGCTGGTCATCAATGGTCAGCCGGACGTTGAGAGCAGGCGGGCGAAATAGGATCGTTTCCAGCGTGGCAATAAAGTACAACATGAAGCCCCGCCAGCGGCGCAAATGGCGGGTGGCAATGTTGACTGCTCCGCTGAAGCCAACCCCAATCGTGTTGTCCCAGTACTCATGCTGGCCATTCTGGCCGGTGATAAGGCCGACATCAACCGGGCGGTCACTGGAGCCGAACAGGGCACGAGCCGCCTCAAAGGGATGGGAAGGCAACCCTAAGTTGGCGGCGAAATCGTTGCCAGAGCCAGCCGGTATAACACCCAGCCTAGGACGATGCTCAGGGGCAACCTGCATCAGGCCATTGATCACCTCATGAACTGTGCCATCTCCTCCAATCGCAACGACGACATCGTAGCCTTGTTCAGCAGACACGGCGGCCAGATCAGCAGCGTGGCGGGGATGCTCCGTCCTGACCCATGACAGTTCATAACTACGGCCGTCGTGGGAAGCGGCCTGTGCCTGTCTATCCAGAAGCTCCTGCAAAGGTAGTCCCAGTTCGCTAGCGTGCCCGTGATCGGCGGCGGGGTTCAAAATCATTTTCAGGCGCGGCATGTCAATCCTCTCACCTCGTTGTGTGGTCAACTCTTATTGAGGGTGCGATCATAGCTGAGAGAAGGAAGATCATCAACCCTCACGAGAGGCCTTCTTGGCAATCCGGGCTACCCCGCCGGCCACCCAGTAGAGGATTGTCAACGCCAGCAGTAAGAACTTGATGGAGGCTGAGAGACTCGCCGCAAGGATCGGCACAGGCGGGGGCGGCATGATCCCAAGCACACTCAGAAGCAGGATATTCTCTAGCGCGTCAAGAAGCACCGCCGCCAGGGGCATCAAAGTCAGCGTCAGGCCGGCCTGTTGGAGCAAGCCGCTCTGTGCCCGTGCTACCCACAGCGTCACTGAGGCAAACGCCAGCCCATAGCCGGCCATGAACAGGAAATCCCTCAGCATACCCGCCCGCGCTGAGCTTTGTCCGTCCGGCCCCCATGCCTCCAGAATTGCCTCAGCACGCTGAGGGGTAAAGGCTAACTGAAGCGGCACAATTCCGTACCCCCGTGCCTCGATATCCTGTTCGGCAGGCCACATCCACAGCCAGCCGGCAACAGCGATCAAGGCCGCTACAACGGTAATAATCAGAAGGACGCCTTTAGCGGGAACAACCAGCAGAGACCTCATGTAGACCCCCCCGAAGTGTTATAATGGAGGCGGAAGCGATCCGCGCTCAGCCCCTGATACTCAGAGGTCCAGATTGACATGGCGCTCAGGCTGAAAGTCAGCCTCAAGGAGTACGCTCTATGGTACGCAAAACCCTTATCTACAGCGGGATGAGCATTGTTTTGTTGCTCGGCGCCCTGGTCTACGCCGCACCGGCTCATGCACAGCCTGTACTGCGTGATGCCTCCCCGCCGCCGGATGCGGTACTGTCTACTCCCCCCGCTGAGATAATTCTGACCTTCGACCGCATCCTGAGCGACGCCTATACCTCGATTCAAGTCACCAATGAGGCCGGCGAACGCATTGACAAGCGGGACGGCTTCATAGACCCGGCTAACCGTTTCGTGTTGCGCGTATCGCTCCCGCCGCTGTTTGAAGGCCGTTATACCGTCAGCTACACGGTCAGCGGCCTGGGCAGTTCTACTATTGTCAGCGGAAGTTACCAGTTTACTGTTGATCTGCCATCCCCTAGGCTGGCTCTTCTCACGCCGGTCAATGGGCAGGCATTCGAAAGCGGCAACATACCGCTTGAGATGCGCGTTGACTTCTTTGACTTTGGATTGTACAACAATCGCATTCGGGTCTATTTAGACGGCACTCTTATCGCCGAAGTACGCGCCCTGAACTACACCATTGAAGGATTGCCGTCAGGCGTTCATGAGATCAAAACCGTGCTGGCACAGTACGAAGACCAAGAACTGCCTGATACAGCCATTACAGTCTATGTTGCTGTCGCCCAGCCCGACCCCGAAAGCGAGGGGCGGGAGCTGGCCGCCGTTGCCCCTCCTGACCCGGGTCTGCGGCTGACCACCGCTCAGCTTATTGTTGCTATTGCGCTGACCGCCATCCTGCTGGGGATCGGGATATGGCTGGGGCGCACGGTTGAGGCAGGCCGCAAATAGGGAGCCGCCCCTAAGGCACTGGCAGAACAATTAATCCACTAGAGTATACGTCTGTGAAGCGGCCAGCCTGTCTCCTATATAGAACCGGATTTCATATTCACCGGCAGGCCAGCCGCCCTGTGCCTCAAACCAGTAGTAAGCAATCCCCTCCGTGCCGCGCTCCCATGTTTCGCTTTCACTGCGGATCACGTTGCCGTTTAACAGTAACACCCTAGACCAAGAAAGCCCATTCGCCATGTTGGAGAACTCAATCCAGTAGTATAGGCGGGGTATCCCTGCCGGAAATGTGGTATTCACATTGACCGGCTCTAAGGCTGACGAAATACCGCTGGAAACAGCCGTGATCCGCAGGACAGCGTTGGCCGGCGGAGTCACCACCGAAGCCACCGTGGCAATAGGCGGGGTAGGCGTCAGAGTTGGGGTTGGTACAGTAGGTGTAATGGTGGGCGGTGCCTCGAACAATGGTTTGGGTGTCAGGCTGAGATTGTCTGTCACAGATAGAATAGCGTCCAGACTAAACGTGGGGGTTGGCTCAGGCGGACGGGGGAAGGCTACCTCCAGACGCGGCGGCGGAACAAGCTGGCGCACTCTGAGAGAAGCTGTGATCCCGCCCGCACATACAACCACGAGCAGCACCCACCGCCACCCCGCTCGGCTGGAGTCACGGCGTATCCGAAAATAGGGTGCTTTGCGGGCGCGGCGCAGATTGGTGTATGCACCAATCAGCGATACCAGCAACAAAACACCCAGCAGGAAAGGGGCCAGATAGACAATCAGCGAGAACATAGCCGGATGCCTTTTGCGAGAAAACGGGTGGATGACTCATCCCTGAAAAAAAAGCAGTCCAGCCGATGAGGGCTGACGATGCAGCAGGTGAGTGCGCATATAGTATAGCACAATCAATCGCGCTCAAACGAGATGATGTCCCCTTAACCTGCGGCCTGTCAAATTGTCATTGGGCTGAGACTTGCTTATACTTCTCTTTACTGGCGTCAACAGGAGATTTAGGCAAGGAACAATGGCAAAAATACTGGTCGTTGATGACGATCCCGCAACCATTACATTAATGCGCGACTGGCTCAAGTTGCGCAAATATGAGGTACTGACCGCTAGTAGCGGTTCAGAGGCCCTCCAGATTGCCGAGTCACAACGGCCTGACATTATTCTGCTGGACGTCATGATGCCCGATATGGACGGCATCGAAACCTGTAAACGTCTTAGGGCTGGGGAACGGACAAGCCGTATCCCTGTCATCCTGATCACCGCTCATGGGCCGGCAGTCGGGCGTTTTGAAGGCCTGATGGCAGGGGCCACGGACTATGTCACTAAGCCGATTGCGCTCAGTGACCTTGAAGCCCGCTTGCATGCCTTGTTGACTCATGCGGGTATCAGCCTCGATCAGAGCGAGCGCCTGCTAAATGAGATTGTCCATGCCACCCTTGCCATCCTGCCATGCAACTTGGCGTGGCTGTTAACGATTGATCCCCGGCGTCGGATGCTAGTCAGCCGGGCTGTAGCGGCCAGTCAGGGCGACCATGCCAAAGAACAGTTCATCCGTGCCTTATCCCCGAACGGGGGCGAAGTAGTCATCCCCTTTGAGCCAAAGCGGGGATTGCTGGTCAGGACAGCGCTGGGGGGCATAGCCAACTTCAACCTTCCCCTCTCCCGACTGCACGAGATGGGTGAGAAGGATGTTTACCGTGCCTGTGAGAACCTTAACCTGTATTTTGTCACCATCCTGCCGCTCCAGATGGCAGGCACGCCGCTGGGATGTCTATTGCTTGGCTCGCTGGAGCCGCGCGATGTAGAGACCACACGCGGTCAACAGCTATTCTCGGTTATTGCCAGTCAAGCCTCGATGGTGGTCAGCAATGCCAACCTGATGCAGCGTTTAGCCGAACAGGAAGCAGAAAGCAGTCATGAGCGTGCCTTCCGCCAGATGCTGTTGGACACTATGGGCGATGGTCTGCTGGTCTGTGATAGCAAAGGCCAGATCAGGTACACTAACCGCCGCCTTTCCCGGATGACCGGCAGGCCGACACAAACACTCCGCGCCCGCCATGTCGAAGACTTATTCCATCCCGAAGACCGGGAGCGTCTACAGGCCATTTTCTCTCAAGCGAGACCAATCCGCACCTCCTCATTTGAGACCCGCCTGCTACGCGCCGATGGAGAATACATGCCCGTTCTGGCCGTACAGGCCGGCAGTCCCCCGTCTGCTGAGGGGCAGGAAGGCGATGAGCGCATCATCGTAGTCACAGACTTAAGCGAGCAGAAACGGCGGGAGCAGGCTCTTGCCAAACAGACACAGCGTCTGGTTGCCCTGAACCGGGCCTCTGAGGCGATCACTTCAACACTCTCGCTGGATCAGGTACTTGGCAACATCTTGAGCGAGGCGAGACAGGCACTTAACGCAACTGCCGCCGTCGCGCTGTTGCATGTCCAGCGGGAGGGCGTTCTAACCTTTCACTCGGCAGTCGGGTTGGACACTTCCAAGCTGGCAGGACTGCGACTGCCAGTCGGACAAGGGGCGGCAGGCTATGCGGTCCGCGAGAAGCGAGCTGTGCTGATAGAGGACACCGCCGAGGACGCCCGCTTCAAGGGCGAGATTGACGCTCTGGCCGGCATCCAGAGCCGCTCGCTGGCTGTAGTTCCTCTGCTGGTGCAGGGAGAGGTAGCCGGCGTGCTGGAAGTCATGGATGAACGGAAAGCCGCCTTCAACAAAAGTGACATCGAGATACTGGAAGGGTTGGCTCGTTCGGCCTCTATCGCCATCGGCAATGCGCGTCTCTTCAGCGAGACCCAACGCCGCATTCGTGAGCTGACGCTTCTGCTGAAGACCAGCGAAGCCGCATCCCGTACGCTGGCTATCGAGAAGGCACTGGAAACGGCGGCTTGGCAGATCATGGACGCCCTGTCAGTCAAGTGGTGCCTGATCTCATTCTGGGACAGACAGACGGACATGCTGATCCAACTGGCTGAAGTAGCCGATTTGTCATGGTCTGAGGGTGAAGGCCGTCACTTCCCCCTCGACGATCAGTATCCGCTGTCCCGGCAGGCCATTGAGGAGGGCAAGCCTTTTGCCCTGTCAGTTGGAGAACTGGATCAAGAACCGGGCCGGCGGGAGAGCCTGCTCAAGTCCGGCTTCCAGATGCTACAGGCCATTCCCATCACTGTGGAAGGGAAAATCGTAGGGCTGGCCGAGCTTTATTTTATAGCAGAGCGTAGTCCCTTCTCCGCCGCCGACCTGAACAGATGTCAGACGGCCATACAGGCATGGTATCGTGTTCTCGCCTCCAAGCAGAACTGGGCCGAGCAAGCCAGCCTTCGTCAGCTTGGCGCACGATTGATACACGCCAGCGATGCTTCATGGTGTTCTATACTGCTCTACGACCCAAAGCGGAAGGTCCTTCGCGTCAGTCATGAAGGAGGTACAGCGATTTGGCCCTTCGACAAAGGGCAAAGCTACCCTCTGGACAACACCAGCTTGCGGCGTGTGGCTTTGGTGGAGCGTAATGCATTGACAGCTCGGCTGGAGGATGCAACCCTGCCGCCCGCCGATCATGCGGCATTGTGGAGGGCCGGCAAAGGCGCCATGCTGATCGCTCCGCTCATGGCACGAGGCGAGGCGCTCGGCCTGATGCAACTGATTGACACTAAACCGGGCCGCTCTTTCACTGAAGGTGATCTCTCACTGGCGCAGGCTATCGGCAACCTGATCGGCAGTGCACTGGAGAATGCACGGTTGTACTCTGCGCTTTCCCGGCGTGCCGCCCAACTCGAAGCCGCATACAACGACCTGCGCGAGGCCGACCGGACAAAAGATGAGTTCATCCAGAACGTCTCTCACGAACTACGTACCCCCCTCACGACCATTATTGGGTACGCTGAGTTGATGCTCAATCAGGACTTTGGCCCGCTAACCGCCGAGCAAAAAGAGGGCCTGAATGTGATCCTTGACAAGTCCCGTCAGTTAACCCAGTTGGTTGAGGGGATTCTTGCCATTCAGGAGATGGAAAAAGAGCCGCTACACCGTAGCCTGTGCTCCATCCGCGAGATCGCCAAGCAGGCCATTGAGAGTGTGCGCCCCATTGCGGAAGCCGCCTCTATCCAGATCGTGACTTCTTTTCCCAGCTCCTTGCCCTCCATTCAAGTTGACCGGCAACGTATTGCACAGGTACTGGAGAACCTGCTGACCAACGCCATCAAGTTCTCCACAAAAGGGGGGCAGGTCACTGTAGCCATTCGTGATACGAGGCTGGCCGTTCAGGTAGAAGTATCCGATCAGGGGATCGGTATTCCGGCGGAGGAGCACGACAAAATCTGGCGCCGCTTCTATCAGGTTGACGGCAGTATGACCCGTCAGTATGGAGGAGCCGGCATTGGTCTGTCTATTGTCAAACACGTGATCGAAAAGCACGGCGGTCGAGTGTGGGTCGAAAGCGAGCCGGGTAAAGGGAGCACTTTTGCCTTTATCATCCCGAAAGCTGAGGTGATAGAATCAGAAGTCAAGGGCATGAGCAGTGCCGCCGCTGATGCCAAAGAAAAAGAAAAGGAATAAGTTGCCTCATGTTCCTAAACCACGCTCACGAATTCCTATCACGGGCCGTTTCTATCTTTACCCTGCTGGTCACAGCCTTCTCTCTACTGAATGTGCTCCGCCGCCAGCCGATAGGCGGCGACTTCTGGGGGGCAGTAGCAGTAGGAGAGGGCCTATTGGTTATACAAGGGATAATAGGGGTGATTCTAGCGCTTACCGGCTACTTCCCTGCCCGCGGGGTGCATTTTGTGTATGGTGCGGTCAGCGTATTGACATGGCCGGCTGTGTTTGCCTTCACCCGCGGGCAGACAGGCCAGCGGGAGAAACTGATCTGGCTGGCCGCAAGCCTCTTCTTGTTTGTGGTTACCCTGCGGGCAACCAGCACAGCAACGATTCCGCTGTAAGCGAGTGTGCAAGGCAGGCTTCCGGCAGGTATCCGCCACGATGGGTTTTATAGGGAGAGTCGTCCTGTTTTGTCCCTTGACAAAGTAGAACATATGTGCTATTATCTGCTTAAGTCTGCCAGCCGGCTAAACCTTCCTTCTCCCTCCCTTTTTGACAAGCCACTCTCCCGGCGCTATACTACCCGCACTTTCAAGAGAGGAGGCAGGCAGTATGCATTTCGGACTCGTGACGGGTTGTCAGCAGTGTGGTACTGCTGTTGTATGCCCGGGGTGCAGTGTGCCTGCTGGAGGTTGACCCTCTCCTTGGTGTGAAGTCAGCCGTGGGCCGCTGTACCGTTGCCCACGGTTTTTGTTTTCTTGTGACTATCCTCACAAAGGCAAGCCGTGGGACTACCATCCACGGCTTGTATGTTTGCATAGCCAAGAGGGAGTGTTCGGAGAAGGGGAGAAGAGAATTGACGGATGATCCGATCAAGCAACAGTCACTCACCGGTCATCTTGAACAACGGCGGGTTTCATTTTCGCAGGACAACAGGGGATATATGGACACTTCACTAGCCATTCAGACTATAGACGTAGGGCGCATCTACAAGTTGCGCGGCCCCAAGCATAAAGGCGATCCAAAGCAGGTGGTGGCACTGAAGGATGTTAACCTGGAAATTGGACGCGGGGAGTTATTTGGGTTACTTGGCCCGAACGGCGCGGGCAAAACAACATTGATCAAGATACTGGCCACTTTGCTGTTGCCTACCAGCGGACAGGCTTTCGTAGACGGGTTGGATGTCACACGCGATATGTATGAGATTCGGCGGCGAATCAGCATGGTCAGCGGCGGGGAAACCAGCGGCTACGGCCTGCTGACTGTCGAAGAGAACCTCTGGATGTTCGCCCGATTCTACGGGTTGGACAACAAAACGGCACGTGAACGAATCAGCGCCATGATGGAGATCGTAGGCATTGCCGACCGAGGGCGCAGTAAGATCTCAGACCTCTCAACCGGCCTGCGCCAGAAAATGAACTTTGTGCGCGGCTTCATCTGTGATCCGAACATCGTGTTTCTGGATGAACCTACTCTGGGGTTGGACGTAGGAGCGGCGCGTGAAGTGCGGGGCTTCATCAAGCAGTGGATGCATGATCATCCCGACCGGACTGTGCTGCTGACCACCCACTACATGGCCGAAGCAGACGAGTTGTGCGACCGGCTGGCCATCATTGACAGGGGACAGGTTCTGGCCTGCGACACTCCAGAGAACTTGAAGAAGCGGCTTCAGCGTGAGGCGATCTTCAACCTGAAGGTCGGGCCGCTCGGCCCCAAGCCAAGCCGCGAGTCCATGCTTGAGGCGGTGCCGGGAGTCCGGCAGGTCACAGTAGTACAGAAGAACGGCCATACAGACCTGAACCTGATCTTAGCCGCAGAGGACGCCCTGCCCGGCGTTCTGATGCATCTCTCGCAACGCGGGTCAAACCTGATCTCATTGGAGAAGCGTGAGCCGACCCTCGAAGATGTGTTCATAGACTTGGTAGGACGCGGCCTCGATGTAGACACTTCGCATGATGCAGATGAGGAAAGTGATGAACACAGCTAAAAACGCACTCATCAGCAGTACGGAACGTGTGCCAAAGGCAAGGGGCTTCAAGCTGTTCTGGATCACGGCGTGGGCACGTGCCTATCCCCGCATCGTTGGAACAACACGTGAGCGGAGCTGGCTGTTCTTTGAAACGGTCTTGCCGCTTATGGGAGTGGCGGCTTATGTCTTCGTCTATCGGGCGATCAACGCCCCAGATGAGTACATCGGCTTCGTGGTAGTCGGCGGGGCCATGACGGCCTTCTGGCTCAATGTGCTGTGGTCCATGGCGAGTCAGTTGTACTGGGACAAGGATATGGGCAACCTGGAGCTGTATGTTCTCAGCCCCGGCCCGATGATGGCGATCCTGCTGGGGATGGCTGTCGGCGGGCTGGTCATGACGGCTTCGCGGGCGGCTATCATTCTAGTGGCTGGCTCTTTGATCTTCAGAGTCAGTTACCAGATCGCCAGTCTGCCCCTGCTCATACTGACCTTTGGGGTCACGATGGCGGCCTTGTATGGGATGGGGATGATGTTTGCCTCAGTCTTCCTAGCCAGCGGACGTGAGGCATGGCACATCTCGAACCTGCTTCAGGAGCCAATCTATCTAGCCTCTGGTTTCTATTTTCCAGTCAAGGCAATGGGATTCTGGGTGGCCACTTTTGCATCCATCATCCCTCTTACACTGGGGCTGGATGCCATGCGGCAACTGCTCTTCAGCTCTGATCCCACGCTCGGCTTCCTGTCTGTGCCGCTTGAGATCGGCATTCTGATCTTTTTGGCGGTGTTCTTCATTGCCGGCGCCGGATGGATGCTCGCCAAACTGGAGGAAATTGGCCGCCGCGAGGGACGATTGATAGAGAGGCGGCGTTAGGAGAGACGGGAATGGTTATTGCTCAACGTATTCTTGACATTCCGTTTGTGCGCCGCAGTAATGCACTGCGTTCCTTTGTTGTGGCGGCATGGCTGGGCTGGCAGATCGAGTCGAACTGGGCTGATCCGTTCCTGTTTGCCATCTACTCGATAGCCCGTCCCATTGCAGGTGTGCTGATCCTGGTGGTCATGTACAGCGTCATCACCAACGGGGCGCTGGAACAGCCGATATTTGCCTACATCTACTTGGGGAATGCGCTGTATATGCTGGTCGGTCAGGTGATCACCGGCGTAAGCTGGGTTGTCATTGACGACCGTGAGCATTACCGCACCATGAAGCAGCTTCACACCACCCCTCTGAATCACTATACCTACCTGCTGGGGCGCGGGGTAGCCCGGCTGATCATCGGCACGATCTCCGTGCTGATCACCATTGGCTTCGGGATAGTCGCCTTCAAGCTTCCCATTGTCCCAGCCGCAATTGACTGGCCGCTGTTCATTGTCAGTACAGGCTTGGGGGTGATCTGTCTGGCAACGATGGGGCTGATCCTTGGAGCGTTGACGATGATGATGGCACGCCATTTCTGGTCACTGGGGGAGGCAGTGGCGGGAGCATTGTACCTATTCAGCGGGGCAATCTTTCCCTTGGAAACATTGCCGAACTGGCTGAGGCCCCTGGGCTACATCTTCCCGGTCACCTACTGGCTGGAGGTAGCCCGCCGGTCACTGCTTGGCCCGAATGCGGCTGGCTTCCCAACCCTCACGGCTTTCTCAAACGAGGGACTGATAGCCATTCTGAGCGGCTTCGCAGTTGTGCTGAGCATCAGCTCGTACTACTTCTACCGCTGGGCGCTTCATCAGGCTATGGAGAAAGGCCTGATTGATATGGAAACAGGGTACTGAGAACTCCCTCAAGAAAACACAGGGGCCTGTTTTTGAAAACAGGCCCCCCTTTTTATTTACTGCCTCATTCCAGCTTAGGCGGCGTAGAAGGGTCTGTGTCTTTGGGAGGGGTAAACTTGACTGTGGCAGGACCCTCATCATCCTCCGCTGGAGGGACAAGCGGCTTGGACGGCTTAGGGGGCAGGACGAGCGGCCCTGCCGTGAGAGGCTTGGTTTTGTCATCCTCTGCCACGGGCACAGAAGGTTTTTCTGCTTTGCTCCCCTCACGCTGTTTACGGAGACCCGGCCCGTCAATGATCTTGACCGTGAAAGTCATACGGCCCAACGTCACCGTGTCATTATGGGAAAGCGAACGAGCCAGCCCCGGCCCTAGAGGGGCGGCGTTGTGCATAGTCCCGTTTGTGCTGTTCAGATCAATGATGTAGAGATGATTCACAGTAGGCCGAAGCAGAGCATGCCGCCGTGAGACTCCCCGCTCCAACGCTCCGAACATATCTAGATCAAGATCGGGGGCAGAAGGGCCGCTTGCGCCGCGCCCAATCACGGTATCTCCGACAATATCCAACCCCAGCGGGCCGACACCCGCTGAGATGTCATGCAACTCAATCCGCCACCGCGGAGCGCCGGGCGGTATCCCGTCACGGGCAATGTGGGCAGGCAACGGAATATATAGTGTCGCCGAGCCGATCTCTGCCCCGAAAGGAAGCTTGGCGGCCTGAGGGATCGCCTGCCGATCCTTGTCATCGAGCTGGTTAGTCGGCTTAGCCCCTTTCTTGATAAGGCGTGCCTCCGCCGCTTTCCTGAGACGTTCCGCTTCCTCTATAATGGCCCGCGAGGGTCTGTTGAAGGAAGCGGCTGAAGGTTGTGCATCTAACCTGGAACTGTCCAGTGGATTAGTATCTTGTTTATTCTCTGTCTTCTCCGGCTCTTCCTTGCCCATGATCCATTCCCTCAATATTGCAGTACAGCCGTCAACAAGAACGGATTAGTCATTGCAAGGGAATCTCATTGCCCCTTGTCTCGTCTCCTGATTGGCCTAGATCAAGTGTTTTAGCAGAGGAGAAGGCAACCGGCACCTCCACCAGCCGCACCACAAGTGTCAATGCACCCAACATGATCACATCCCCGTCCGACAGGACACGCGCAATCCCCGGCCCGACCGGCACTGAGTTATGGAGGGTCCCATTGGTGCTGACTAGATCAATCAAGTAAAGCCGAGAACTAGTGGGACGCAACAAAGCGTGACGACGCGAGACTCCCTTCTCCTGAGCACCAAGGGGAGTCAGGTCTACACCATTCCCTGCCCGGACTTTTTCTCCCCTCCCCAGAATGACGTCACCGTAAATATCAAGACCGAGGATTTCACCATCTTCGGCGACCAACTGGATACGCCACGGCTTGGACTGTGAACGCACCAGCGAAGGGCTGACCGGCACGGGCCGGTAGACTACTTCAATAGGCAAAGCCTCTGCCCCATAGGCCACCCGACGGGGCCTGCTCTCTGGCAGATCAGCCTCATCTTTCAAAGGGTTGGTATCTGGTTTTTTTCGGTTAGCTTTAGGCGACATGCGTTTCTTCTCTAACGGGCAACGATCCCAACTTACAAAGCCCTGACCTGAAAACGCGGATTGGCCTGATTCCGGGTGAGAGTAGATGGATAAGTTGACAGGTGGTCTATCCCGGCCTACGCTACATACTATACTCTAAGTTGGATTTCTTGTAAAGCGGCATTAGAAGATATACATCTTCTAAACTCTTGCAGAAGAGCACGTCCAAGGGACGTCCGATCACTCTGCATCTCTTCATGCTATCAGCCACAGAGTGTTAAAATAGAGAGCCGTCACACAGGATAAACCTACAGAAAGCTATGCGCGTTAGACATCTCTCCCTCACCAACTTTCGCAATTATATCCGGCTGGAATTGTCCTTCCCGCCCGGCGTGATCGTGCTGTACGGCGACAACGCACAGGGCAAGACCAATCTGCTGGAGTCAATCTATTACCTGGCGACCTCGCGCTCTCCTTACACCAATTCTGATCGGGAATTAATCAACTGGCTGGCTGAAGGCGAGACCTTGCCCTATGCACGGCTGGCTTCGGAGATTGAGACGGGACAAGGGATCAGGCGGATCGAGGTGACACTGCTCAACGAGCGCAACGGCAACTCGATGCGTTTTCGCAAAGAGATTCGCATCAATGGTCTCCCGCGGCGGGTGATGGATTTACTGGGTCAGGTTACAGTCGTCATGTTTCTCCCTCAAGACCTCGCATTGGTAGAGGGCGCCCCGAATCTGCGGCGGCGCTACCTGAATATCACCCTCTGCCAGACCGACCCGGAATACTGCCATGCCCTGAGCGGATACGAGCATGTGCTCAGCCAACGTAATGCCCTGCTCAGACAGCTACAGGAACAGCGGCGGCGGGCAGACGTTTCTCAGCTCGACTTTTGGGATGAACATCTAGCCTCCGACGGCGCCAAGCTTATTGCCGGGCGCTACCGGCTGGTGAAGGAGCTGGAACAGCGCGCCCAGCGTATCCACCGCGAACTGAGCGGAGAGAACGAGCACTTGAGACTGCGCTATCAGCCCGGCTTCGATGCAACCCCTGCACCGGCAGGGCAGATGAGCTTTAGCGTGGGTGATCTGGGAGCTTCGGCCCTGCCGCAACTTCCTGTCAAGCAAATCGCTGAACGGTTTCTGGCGGCGTTGCATGCCTGCCGGAGTGAAGACATTGTCAGAGGAATAACAACCATCGGGCCACAGCGCGACGAGATGCGCTTTCTGGTCAACGGTCGTGATCTGGGCTTGTATGGCTCACGGGGGCAGGATCGTACAGCGGTGCTGGCCCTCAAGCTAGCCGAGCTGGACTGGATGCGCGAGCGCACGCAGGAGTGGCCCATCCTGTTGCTGGATGAGGTTGCCGCCGAACTCGACCCCCGCCGGCGGGCCTACCTGTTTGATCGGCTGAAAGGGGCAGAGCAAGTCGTGCTGACGACTTCTGAACCTTACTTGCTGGCCGAAGCCACACTGGACATGGCGGCCCGCTGGCATGTCCAGAGCGGGAACATTGAAACAGAAAGTCAGATGTAGTCAAAGCGGCTTTTTGGCGGGTATGCCGGGCCGACGAGGGTAGCGGGGAGGTGTGGCGGCCACCTTCTCGATGTCTACCAGATAGTGTGTCTCAACCACAGTGGGAAGCTCGACCGGCGTAAGCTGTAAGACCTTTCCGCCCAGCAGTCTAATCGCCTCTTCTGCCTCAGCCACCTCCTGATGGGCGCTCTCCCCCTTCTGAGCCAGACAGTGCCCTCCTACCTTGCACAGCGGCAACAAATATTCCGCCAACGTGCGCATTCCGGCTACAGCCCGTGCCAGCACCCAGTCATAACTTTCGCGGTGTTCAGGCATCTGTCCGACAGTCTCTGCCCGTTCGTTGATCAATGCGACATTCTCCAGGCGGAGCGTGCGAACAATATGCTCTAGAAAGACCACCTTCTTACTTGTGGCCTCCACCAGCGTCAGATGAATGCCGGGACAGATAATCTTCAGCGGCAAGCCCGGAAAGCCCGCCCCAGTGCCCACATCTACCACACGCAGTCCAGGCGGAAGCGACTTGATCACCAGCAGACAGGAAAGCGAGTCCACAAAATGGCGTATCTCAATAGCCTCCGGATCAGTGATAGCCGTCAGGTTGGTATGGGCGTTGTAGGCCAGCAACTCATCTGCATAAAGCTGAAATGCCCTGAGGTGTGTCTGGTTCAGCCTCAGGTTAAGCAGAGTCTGAGCAGTTTGAGCAAGGCGATCCATCATGTTCAGGGCGGCCTGTATCATATCCAGTTTCTGGCAACATAGGGGCTAATATCCATAGGCCAGCAGGCTGTTACCCAGAATATACACCTGTCTGCCGGAAGCTACTAACTGATACAACGTCTGGGGGTCATTGCCAATGGGAAGTCTAACCAGCTCTAGACCGCTCCGGGGTTCTAGGCCGCTCAGCCATACCTGCCCTGAGCTGTAGTCCCTGACAATCGTCCACAACGCCTCCCCGCCCACGGTCAGGGGGTCGGCAAGCAAGCCGCTCAGAGAGTGCCACGCCAGCTCACCCGTGTTTGCATATAATCCTACCACGCCGGGACTAAACCCCACCTCGGCGGCTGGCGCGGGCGCGAGATAAAGCAGGCCGCCCAGTACAGCCAGCCCTGCTTCAGGGGCCGTTTGCAGAATGGCGATCCATTTCACCGTGCCGGTAATCTTGTCGAGGGCCAACGTCCGATCAACGGTCTGTACATACAGGCTGTCATCGGCCAGCGCGATCAGATCGGGCTGTTGTGTGGCCGGGTCTGCCCAACGCCAGAGTTCTTCACCCGTGCGCAGATCATAACAGGCAATTGCCCCGCCGCTCAGGTCGTTGAGCAGAACATACATACGTGTCCCATCATGGACAATCTGCTGGTAGCCGGTCTGCTCTTCGTTGATCTCCCAGATTCTTTTCCCCGTCAACAGTTCATAGGCGGCCAGCGAATTATCAGCGAAGCCATGCGGCCACTTGCCGACCAGCACCGAACCGGGGGCCAGAGCGGCGCTGTAGAAATGCTGTGACCCCAGTTCAGGCAAGGACCACAGCTCATTGCCCCCTGCATCATAGAC
>Ga0209101_1000391_pt1 | contig 36385 bp, 31 predicted proteins | sample ConPoolayeCmetaG_FD_185481 | JGI IMG/M metagenome (GOLD analysis project Ga0209101, IMG submission 185481) | Hot spring microbial mat communities from California, USA to study Microbial Dark Matter (Phase II) - Cone Pool mat layer C metaG... ...
CCCCGCCTCCCATCTCCCCCTGCTCTCCCCGCTGTGCGGGGAGAGCAGGGGGCAGGGGGATGAGAGGGGTTGTCCCCAAGTAGAGGCAAGGCATTACCAATTTATTTTCTTAAAATCCATAATTTGCCGCAACGCAGAGCGATGTCCGCCCAGAGCTTGTGCAAAGTCAGCCCCCCCCTGTCATTGCGAGCCGCGCAGCGGCGAAGCAATCTCCAAACCGCAATAGGGGATTGCTTCGTCGCAAAGACCGCTACTCGCAATGACAAGTGGAGGCGCGGCTTTGTCAAGCGACTTTGCACACACCCTGATGTCCGCCTGCGCGGACAACATCTTTTGCCGACGTAGGTCGGCATGGCTGTGGCTTGCCGCGACTTGCAGTCGCCCCAACTTGCAATTTGCGCGTTCACAGAAAACGCGTAAAATGAGCGCAGTCATTTTTGGACGTTTGTCTTCCAGATGCAATTTCGGGATTACCAGACCTTTTACCGCTTGCGTCGCAAGCGGAACAATTCACCTGCCGACTATTTCGAGTTCGAGGCGTTTCAGGCTGAACTGCTCGTTCAATATCTCAAACAGCGTGGCGTGCTGAATAATGGATGTCTGACTCTCGATCTGGGCTGTGGCTTGGGCGGCTACATTGCCGCGCTGCAAAAGAGTGGCGCGCGCGTTATCGGTGTAGATTTCAACCCGCCGCACAATGTCGCCTCTGCGCCCTTTGCGATTGCCGATGCATTGCGCGTCCCTTTTCCCAACGATTACTTTGACCTGGTGATTTGCACCAATCTCATTGAGCATATCCCCGACCCAGCCGAGTTGCTGCGCGAAATCTACCGCGTCCTCAAGCGCAATGGCGTTGCCTACGTGAGTTATCCGCCGTATTATTCACCCAAAGGTGGACATCAGTTCTCGCCGTTTCATCTGTTCGGCGAACGCTTTGCGCTCTGGGCCGCGCGCCGACGTGGTTTGTTCAAACGCGAGAAATGGCTGCAGGAAAAATTCCCGACGAACCCTTCTTCGTTCGCGGAGGCATACGGCACGTGGGGCTTGTACAAACTCACGATTGCCCGCATCCAGAAGGAAATTCGACAGATGCCGTTCGAGATGCTGGAGCGTTCGACGCGCTGGCTGCCGATTGATTTTTCTGGCATACCACTGCTGGGCGAATTATTGACCGTGCACGTGCAATTTCTGTTACGTAAAAAATGATACACGCATCCAGAGAGCTGGTATACGATTCCGCGCGTCCGCGCTTGGTGATTTGGGAGGACGCGCTCGAACTGTGGCGCTATCGCGATTTGTTGTGGGGGCTGGTGCAGCGCGATTTAACCGTCCGCTACAAACGTTCCGTCCTCGGTTTCCTGTGGACGATGCTCAATCCGTTGCTCACGATGATCGTGCTGAGCATCGTCTTTTCTCTGTTCTTTCGTTTCGAGTTCGAACATTTCGCGGTCTATCTCCTGGCGGGTTTGCTCCTGTGGAATTTCTTTGCGCAAAGCACCACGCAGGCGATTCACAATCTGCTCTGGGCAGGTAGTTTGGTCAACAAGATTTATCTGCCCAAACCGATTTTCGTCGTCTCGGCGTTGCTGGTGGGCTTGGTCAACCTCGCGCTCGCGCTTGGTCCGCTCGCGCTGATTATGCTCCTTAGCCAGCATCGCTTTTCGCCCGCGCTGTTGTTCCTACCGATTCCGATGGCACTGACCTTCATCTTCGCGCTGGGCGTTGGTCTGTTGGTCACGACGCTCGCGATTTTTTTTGTGGACGTTGTGGACATTTACCAAGTCGGCTTGATGATCTTTTTCTACTTTACGCCCATCATCTATCCCGTCTCGATCGTTCCAGAACGGTACCTGTTTTTGATTCATCTCAATCCGCTGTACTATTTCATCCAGATGTTTCGCCAACCGATTTATGACGGCACGCTTCCCGGCGCAGGGCTAGTGTTGCGCGCCGTGCTCATCGCGCTGGTCGCGCTCCTCATCGGTTGGTGGTTCTTTACCAAAAAGGCAGACGAGTTTGCGTACCGTGTTTGAACGCTCTGCGCGCGCGATGGACGACGCGATTGCTATCCAACTCGAAAACATCACCGTGCGTTACCGCGTGCCGCACGAACGTTACGCCACGCTGAAGGAACACACGATTCGGTGGTTGCAACGGCGCGTGCAGTACGACGATTTTCTCGCGCTGCACGACGTGAGTCTGACCGTGCAGCGCGGTGAAGTGGTCGGCATCATCGGGCGGAATGGCGCGGGCAAGAGCACGTTGCTCAAAGTCATCGGGCGCGTGTTGCGACCGACGCGCGGGCGCGTGCTGGTGCGTGGACGCGTCGCGCCGCTGTTGGAATTCGGCGCGGGCTTTCATCCCGAACTGACCGGGCGCGAGAATGTTTTTCTCAATGGCGCGATTATGGGCTTTTCGCGCGCCGAGATGCAAGCCAAGTTCGAGCGCATCGTGGACTTTGCCGAGTTGCGTGAGTTTATTGACGCACCGCTGCGCACGTACTCGAGCGGGATGATCGCGCGTCTGGGTTTTGCGGTTGCCACCGATGTAGAGCCAGATGTGTTGATCGTTGACGAAGTGCTTTCCGTCGGCGATGCGGCGTTCCAGCAAAAATCGGCGGAGCGCATGCAAAGTTTTCGCGCGAACGGCGCGACGATTCTGCTGGTGTCGCACAACCTGGCACTCGTCGAGGCGATGTGCGATCGCGTGGTGTGGCTCGATCAGGGACGCATCGTGGCAGAAGGCAGCGCGAGTTCCGTCGTGCGACAGTATCGCGGTGATGATGAACGTGCAGAAGCCAAACGCCTGGCGGAATCGGCGGGTCCATCGCTCACGCAGCGCTGGGGTACGGGACGTATCGAAATCGTCGCGGTGCGACTGAAGAACGGCAACGGTGAGGCAACGACGATTTTCGAGACAGGGGACACACTCGTGCTGGAGATGGATTACCTCGCGCACGAGCCGATTCCCGCGCCCATCTTTGGGATGGCGATTCATCGGCAGGATGGTGTGCATATCACGGGCCCCAACACTGCGTTCGCAGGATTAACTTTGCCGACGCTGGAAGGACGCGGCACAGTGACGTACACAGTGCCGTACTTGCCGCTATTGGAGGGGTTGTATCACATTTCGGTGGCAGTGTTGAATCACGACGATACAGAAATGTTCGATTACCACGATCGCTGTTATCCGTTTCGGATTATCAAGAAAAATGGTGATGTGCGCGAGCGCTATGGTCTGATGACCCTGCAAGGCGAATGGACCTACACGCATCGTCCATCGAGTTCGTATGCTTCATCTGGAAATCGAAGCGACTAATCGGTGCAATACGCGCTGCCTGCATTGCCCACACGAAACCATCACGCGTCCGTTAGGCAAGATGGAGTGGAGCACATTCCGAACGATTATGGACAAGGTGTTCTCCATCGAGTCGGACGTATCGGTGGAATTTGCTGGGATGGGTGAACCTCTACTCAACCCGCTGGTCTATCGTTTCATCGGATACATTTCGGACCGGGCGAGAACATCGCTGACGACGAATGCGTCCGCGTTGACTCCCCAGAACATCCAACGTCTCATCGAAGCCGGTCTGGATCGTCTGACGATCAGTTTCAACGGAACAGACAAAGAGTCGTACGAACTGATGATGGGGGGGCTTGATTTTGCGCGCGCCGAATCGCACCTGCATACGGCGATCGAAATGTCGCGTAGGCAGCGGATGCAAGTCGCGGCAAATATCAGCGTGACAAAGCAGTTGCAGAGTCGGCTGGCTCACGTTCGAGATTACCTGACGCGCGCGGGCGTGCAGACGATTTTCTTTTCCAAGTGTCACAATCGTGGCGGAAATCTCAACGATCCTGCGATTTGCGATACGCCACTACCGCCCAAATGGGCAAGCGCGCGCTGCGATATTTTCACAAATACGCTCTTTGTTGCCTGGAACGGTGATGTTTTGTCCTGCTGCCACGACCTTGCTGGCGCCAACCGTTTGGGCAATCTCGGCAGCGATGAATTGGAAATCATTCTGGCGCGGCGGCAAGCGATTGCGGAAAAGGGTGTGGACTTTGCAATTTGTCAGGGGTGCAACGATATGTATCGTTACATGCATGCTCCTACGCCAGATGGCTCTCCGTTGTCAGAATGGATTTACGCGCTGTACGCGAGCGAAGATGAGCGGACGCGCAAGTTGATCGAGCATATTCGTGAACTGGAGGCGCGCATTGCGTCCCAGCAAGAAACAATCAACACGTTGAACGCGCAACTGGCAGAGATCAAGAACAGTCGCGGCTGGCGATTAGTGACCCTGTTACGCCGTATGCGAATGGCGCTTGCGCCAAAGAACAGTGAGTGTCCGAGTTGAAGAATCGTATCCTGAGTGTGGTTCATTACACCGCAGATGTGTGGGAGCATGTCTGTCCGATGGTGCGTGTGGTCGCGCCATTGCGACATGCCGGGCTGCGGCATGTGCGCGGAAATGAATGGGAGGCAGGGCATCTTTGTGTTTTCCCGGAGCGCGTAGCTGACGCCGATATCGTCGTCATCCAGCGCGATTTTCCGCGCTACACTGACGAGTGTGAGATAGTGCTCGCACAGGCACGCACCTTGGGCAAGCCGGTGGTGTACGAACTGGACGATCTGTTGACCGAGTTGCCGGCGCAGCATCCGGATTTGGAATTCTATAGCAAGGCGCGCGCGGCGATTCTGCAAGCTGTCGTTGAAGCAGATGCGGTAATTGGCAGTACACCACTTTTGTGTGACTATCTCCGCGAGTTTAACTCCAACACATGGCTTCTCTCGAATTATCTTGATGATCAACTTTGGTCACTTGACGCGCCGGAATCTTTAGACGCTTCGAATGAGTGCTCAGTAACGATCGGTTATCTTGGAAGCCCCGCTCACCTGCCCGATCTCGAATTGATTGTGCCAGTATTGACGCGCATATTATCGCGTTCTGAACGCGTCCGGCTTGTATTCTGGGGTATGAAACCACCAGCGCCGCTGTCTGAGCACCCTCAAGTCGCTTGGCACATCCCCGCTCTGGTAAGTTATGCTGAATTCGCCGCGTACTTTGCCAGGCAAACATGCGATATTTTTATCGCTCCACTACAAGATAACCTCTTCAATCGTTGTAAGAGTCCGCTCAAGTTCCTCGAATATAGTGCGCAGGGAATTCCGGGCGTCTATAGTCGTATCGCGCCATACGCCAGTGTGATTGAGCATGGCAAAAATGGCTTTTTGGCATCCACCTTAGAAGAATGGGAAGAATATCTGGTACGCCTGATTGACACACCGAATTTGCGTCGTCAAGTTGGTATCGCCGCGCGCCAAACAGTGCTCGAAAGATGGTTGTTATCCCAACATGCTGGGCGGTGGGTGGAAACCTATCGGCAAATTTGCGATTCGACGCTGAGATCCCAATCGAATGTAGCCGCGCATGTTGCGCGGCAGATGCACGCGTGGTACCGTGAGTTGGCAGGACAAAAAGATTCGTTCAGCGCGCAATTGAAGGAGAAAGAACAAACGACACAATCGTTGCGCGCACAACTGCAAGAGAAAGAACAAACGTTACAGTCGTTGCGCGCACAACTGGCGGATAGAGAGCAGGTAGTTCAATCACTTGGGGCGGAACTAGTAGCCATCAAGAGTAGTACGGGCTGGAGTTTGTTGCAAGTGTTATGGCGTTTACGTCTCTGGTGCGCGCCGCGCGGTAGTTTCCGTGAGCGTGTGTTGCGTTTGGGGATGCGTGGATTGCGCGTCTGGCGTAGGGAAGGTCTGTGGAGTCTTGTTTGTAAAGCCACGCGCAAGGGAGTGATCAAGATTCTGCGGCGTCCCACTTTATTGCCTGGTGAATCCATTCAGACACATGCAATACTGGATTTCTTCGCGGAGAACGGGACACAATGTCCAGCACCGGCGATTAGTGTGGTTATTGTTAGAGATGCTACTGTATCACCACTTGATGAACTAGTCGTGGCGAACTGGATTGCTGCGCAAACGTACCAACCGGTCGAGTTGGTCGTTTGGGATTGCAAGAGCGGAGTCGCGTGGATTGCCGACAACCCAACGTCGTTGTGGGATGCCAGGGACATCGAAACGCTCTGCGTTGGATTGCGTGGACGGTACGTCTGCATCGCATCGCCAGATTTGCTCCAGCGAGATAAAGTGTACCTGGAAGCCAATCTGATTGCCTTGGAAACCGAGTCGCTGGTGTTCACCGTCAATATACTTGGCAATGCGGACTGGGTAAAGTGGCAAATCGAGGCAGGACGATTGCCGGGTACTCTCACGCTTCCCTTGTTGCGTCAAGTTGTTCGCAAAGATTGTCTGCGTAACAACTGTACGCTGGATTTTTCAGCGTGGTCGGCGGCGCGAGGCAAGTTGCCGGTTGTCGTTGGTAAGATTATCGCACACACGGCAGATCAGACGGATGCAGAGGACACACTACCTTTTGAGATAAAGTTGGAAGGACTTGGGCTACGTGTCGTTGACCAGCGGATTATCGCAACGGTTGAGAATGAAACGCTTGTGGGAAAGATTAGACACATTTTGCATCCAGTAGATTCGGTGTTACCCGTTGCGCCAGAGCCGTCTCCTTTGCCAACGGTACTGGTTGTGATGCCGTTTCTAGCGGTTGGTGGCGCGGAGCGTGTCCATCTCGACGTGATGTGGCGGCTGAAGGATCATTTTCGCTTTATCATCGTTACGGTGGAGCCATTCGATAGTTCGCTTGGCACGACTGCTGACGCTTTTCGCCGAGTGACGCCGTACGTTTACACGATACCAGATTATCTTGCGATGCCTCTGAACTTTTCAATGATGACGTACTTGATCGAGCGATTTCAACCGCGCACTTTGTACATCGCCAACGGAACGACATGGATTTACGATGCATTGTGCGAATTGAGAGCGCACTTTCCGCGCTTGCGGATGGTCAACCAGGTGTACGATCATCAAGCCGGGTGGATCAACCGATACGAACCCGCGTTAGTGGCGTGTCTCGACGCGCATATTGCAGTTAATCGCAGAATCTGCGATGCCTATATCGCGCGCGGGGTGGATCCCAAGCGCGTGTTCCAGATTTACAATGGTGTTGATCATATAGAGTTTGACCCAGCGCGATACTCGGAGGCACAGCGTCAGCAGATCGCAGCCAAGTTAGGGCTGCCAGAAGGTCGCCGTGTCGTTACATTCATCGGACGCTTGCATCCGCAAAAACGCCCGATGGATTTTGTCGAACTAGCACGTCGTTTCAGTTCTGATCCTTCAATCATCTTCTTAATGGTGGGAGATGGCCCCCTAAGCAGCGTGGTGGATGCTGAGATTCAGCGTATTAGGTTGAACAATTTGGTGCGTCATTCGTTCTATCGCCCTAGCAGTGACATCTTTGCCGTTTCCGATGTTGTGGTTATACCCTCTGAGTACGAAGGAATGCCTATGGTACTTTTGGAGGCGCAAGCTATGGGCAAGCCCGTCGTCGCCACAGATGTTGGTAACAATCGAGAGGTGCTTGAACTGACTTATGGTGGTGTCATCGTACCGCGTATTGGTGACGTGGCAGGATTGAGTGAAGGTTTGAGTCGAATCCTTTGTACACCAGTTAACTCGGAGCAGGTACGTGCGGCGACGCTGAGACATTTCAGTCTCACAGCAATGGCGGAGGCATATCGCCAAGTTCTGGTGGGAGAGTCGAATGCCTAAGGTTTCGGTTGTGATGCCATCGTACAACCATGCGCCCTTTATTGCTGAGGCGGTTCAAAGCGTCCTGGCGCAATCGGTGAGTGATTTGGAATTGATTGTTGTGGATGATGGCTCAACCGACGAGAGTCTAAAGATCCTCACTGGTTTCACTGATCCGCGTCTCCGCGTGATCGCTCAAACGAACCAGGGCGCGCACGCGGCGCTCAATCGCGGATTGGCAGAAGCAACCGGTACCTACATTGCTCTTTTGAACTCTGACGACGCGTATCATCCTCAGCGTCTAGAGAAAATTCTTTCGGTTCTGGGAACTGATCCAGGAATCGGTTTGGCAAGTTCGTACATCGAAGTGGTTGATGCGCAAGGTAAGCCGCTAGGAGTCAAGCACGGTTATCACGATTTGGAACCGTGGCTGTTGGAATTCCCAGAATGTAGTTTCCGCGCCGGCGCCGATTTACGTGGGGCGCTTTTGACCGAAAACTATCTTGCCACCACTTCCAACTATGTTTTTGCGCGCCGTTGGTACGAACAAATCGGCGGGTTCAGACCATTGCGATACACGCACGATTGGGATTTCGCGCTACGTATGGCGCGCGTGGCGCGTCTCGTAATGGTGCCAGAGCCATTGTTACGCTATCGCGTGCATAGTCGTAATACGATTCGTGAGAATCAAGCCGCGATGATTTTCGAAATTTGTTGGATTCTGGCAGTTCATTTGCCACAGCACATGGCGGATACCTGGTTTGGTGAATTACCTTTATCGCAGCGCGTGGACCAGTTGCTCCACTCAATCTATACTTATGACTGCGACCGTGTGTTGAATGTGATGCTGCTACAAGGACTTGCGAAGAATGAGCCCGCCGCATTACAATTGCTTGAAACGAATGATTCCTCCCGAATCAAGTATTTGGAATTCATTGAACGGCATCTTTCCATTAAACCAGTGGGAAGACAAACCAATAGGAGCGGTCGTGGTTTCCTGTTTCTGGAGTTCGTAGAAAAATTCGCCAGGGGTTTATTGTAGATGTTTAACCGGATAGAGAATGTGTTACAGCTGATTGAGCCGAGTGCGCGTGTGTTGGACGTAGGTGGTGCGGCAGAGGTTTTTCCGCGTGCGAATGTGGTGATCGACATACGGCCTTATGAGTTGCGCCAGCGTAGCCATTTGGACATGCCTGAACAGTTCTCACGCGAGGACTGGTATGTAGGTGACATCTGTTTTCCCGAGATATGGAGCCATTTCAAAGATAAGGAATTCGACTTTGTCGTTTGCTCCCATGTTCTAGAAGATGTACGGGATCCGATCTTTGTTTGTTCTCAAATCCAACGCGTGGCAAAAGCTGGTTACATCGAGACTCCCTCGCGATTTCGCGAGTGCGCCAAGGTGAGCGCAAACGATACGGTGGCTGGTTGGGGACATCACCGCTGGTTGGTTGACATTGAGGATGGAACGATTGTCTTTACTCCCAAGATGCATTGGGTTCATATGTTTGACTATCTTGGAGATGCTCGCCGCCATTTCCTGCGTGATTATTTTTTCAGTTCATTGGTATTCACTGGATTGGCTCTTTTGATTATGTAGAAAGGGTTTCCAAAGGCGCCGAGTTGGAAGCAGAAAACACTTTTTATTTCTATGAGCATTACCCCTACGAGTGTCCGAAAACTTTTTACAAGGTGGTCAATGTGGCGCACAAGGGACGAACTCTCGAATGGGTGGATCAGTTCAAACTTCCTATCGAGAATGAATTGACTATCGAGCAGGCGCTGGAGCGGCATCGGCAGCGTGTCAATCTTCCACAAGAAATTCATCTCCCCCTGAGAGAGAAATTTTTCCAAGCATATTGTAGATTTAGGACATTCCTTAGCAAGGTACGATGATGAGCGCTTGGCATCGTATATCGTGATTGTGGATTTGCACTTATGAGCGCCATCAGTGTTATCATACCTTGCCACAACCGCGCGCTGGATCTAAAACGTGTGCTAGAGGCATACGATAATCAAGACACCACGGCGCCCTTTGAACTAATCGCTATAGACGATGCCTCTAGCGACGGGACTGATGCGGTGCTTCGCTCTTTCCATCCAAGGCGCTTCATTTTACGCGTAGAACGCCTTGAGAGGAATCAGGGACCTGCCGCAGCACGTAATCACGGGATTGCATTAGCCACGGCACCGTTGCTCTTGTTTACAGGCGACGATATTTGTCCAGAACCGAATCTAATTGAGGGACATTTGCAAGCCCATCGGCATCATCCCGAGTCTCGCGTTGCAATCCTTGGCCGGGTGGAGTGGGCTAAAGATATGCTGCAGAATACGCTGATGACGCATATTGACGGAATCGGCGCGCAACAGTTTAGTTACCATTATTTTCGTGATGGTGCCGAATACGATTTTCGTCACTTGTACACTTGTAACGTCTCACTCAAGCGTGACTTTTTATGCTCACTTGATCATTGGTTTGATACAGACTTTCTCTATCCGGCGTTCGAGGATGCCGAGTTAGGGTACCGTCTGGCAAGACGGGGATTGCGAATCATCTACAATGCTTCCTTGTTAGCGTACCACTATCACTACCATACTATCTGGTCATTTTCGGTGCGGCAGTATAATTGTGGTCGGATGGCGTGGCTGATTACACGCAAGCATCCCCTCGGTGTGGGACGTGTGTTGTATAAACAGTACGTGAGAGTTCTAGAACCCCTTTGGCTCCCCCATAGAATGCTAAGGTCATTCTCCTCAACGGTGGCGGATTGGCTAGAAGCGCAAGTTCTCCATTTGGCAAGTTTCTACGAGTGGACACCACACAAGTTACTCGACAATCTTTATTTGCGCACATTGGACTATTTTTACTACAAGGGACTCATTGATGGTATTTTCGAAAGGACGCCCATTGTAACGCGTCTGCGCCTGGTCCATGCGGCGCACTCACTCGTTCCTCTACTGCGCTGGTTCGTCTCTGCCGCGCACTCCGCTCATATTCCTTTTCCATACGGCAACAGCACTGAACTGCTCAAGACACTTGCCTCTTTCTGAATTCTTCTGCTTTTGTCACCCAAAGTACTTTTGCGCTATTGACCAAACTCGCCAGGGGATTTATCCTAAGGGCGGAGGTGATAAAAGTGTTCTCTCTTCGATTTATCCTATCCCTATTTCTACCTGTAATCAGTGTTTTTGCTGTAGTGCCGGCCACACAGGCAAAGTTACCCAACGGCGGACAGTTGCATGACAAGCCCGCTGTGAGTTCGGCATTGGTCAAACCGTTTCCATTTGTAAGGAATATCCAATCAAAAGTACTTTCCAATGAAAAGATACTAGCAGTGGCTCCTAATAGCCCACGTGCGCCTAATTCCACTATTATTCGTGTCCCTACGGATGTGCCTGATTTGCAATCAGCAATTAATCAGATTAACGATGGGGGAATCATCGAACTTGCGGCGGGTACCTATTATTCGCCAGAGGGTGGCTTTAGAATCAGCAATATGGGGAAGGGCTTTACCATTCGTGCCGCACCTGGGACGACAGTGTATCTGGATGGCAATGGCTCGCGTGACATCTTGCGCTTGATGAATACTGACGTTGCGCTAGGACGACCAGTCGTCTTCGAGAATTTGACTTTTCGGAATGGATTATCACAGACGGATGGAATCGCGGGGGGAGTGACTCTACACTACGCACAGGCGACGTTCAAGAACTGTGTTTTCCAGAATAACCGGGGTAATCAGCCGACTACTGGAGGAGGAGGCACGCTTGTTGCCATCTACTCAACCGCATTCTTTCTCGATTCGACCTGGAGTGGAAACTCGGCAAAGAATTATGGCGGAGGGCTTGCGGTAAATGAGCGGGCGACGGTATACGTTCACAATTCGCAATTTAACAATAATCGGACCAACCTGCCCAATCATTTGCCTCAGTCTGCCGGGGGTGGGCTCCATGTTGGTAACTCGACGGTTCGGGTCACTAACACACGTTTTGAGGGTAATCAAGCGGGGTACGTCGGCGGTGGAATGTATGCACGGGGTGATTGGACGGGAAGTGGTACCAATGTTGTCGTCATGAATAGCACCTTTGTAAATAATCAAGCGGTTCGTGATGCATCGGTGAGTTATTCCCTTCCCACAGAAGCGGGAGCGTTGCACGCGGAAGATCTGACCACAGCCAAGGTTTATAATTCCCGCTTCGTTACGAACAGCGCACACACGGGCGGCGGCGTAGTCACATACCGTGCCCACCTCGAAATTTACAATAGCATTTTTCAAGGTAATCGCGCGACAGGAATTGGTGCTGCTACAGGATTTGGCGGTGCTATTATGGCGCTTTCGAATGATACCTCCGCTGATGGGGGAACCAACAGGCGGAGTGCTTATTTGAAGGTCGAAGGATCTTTGATTCAAGGGCGATACGGTTCTGTCACTACTGTCGGGCAAACAGGCGGTGGGCTGTATGCAGTTGGAGACCTTAATAGAATGTATGGTCAGAATGGAGTGGGACAACAAGGTGATGCTGCTACAAACCGCGCAACGGTGATTATTAGAAATACAGCATTCTACGATACAGATGTCCAAGAAACAGTTGGCGCACCAGGTACCGGTGTAGGAGGAGGATTGACATTGGGCTTGGTGAATCTAACAATGGAGAACTCGATTGTTGTCAAGGCGGATGCGTTGGGGGCGACCAATAGCTCGGGCGGTGGCATGGCAATCCTCGATCAATCTTCCGCAACGATTACCAACTCGACCTTTGCGCGTAACACATCGCAGATGTTTGGTGCCGGCATCTTCGTCCAGGGCTCCGCGTTGACGATGACCGGTGGTCATTTGATCGCCAATGAGATCAGTCCGGGAGTGTCCGAACCTATTGGGACATCTTATGGCGCTGCCATCTTTGCTACACCAGATACAGGACGCAACTTGGCGGTGACTGGCACCATTCAAAATGTATTCATCAGCAGTAACATTGGTCTACCTATTTTCGATGATGATCGCACCTCCGGTCCCATCAATGATTTACGTTACAATGGTAATCAAATCTACTCTACGACCTTTGGCGATCAAATCTATACAAACAGTATAGCAGGTTATTGCTGCAAAACGGTCGCGCAGCTGAACAGTCTTGTGGTGTCGCGCTCCAATGGTACTTCGACAGATAAATCACCCAACAACGACAATGTTGCCCTTGGGAGCGCTCCAATCGTTGGCGTAATACTGGCGGTGCCGCCATCGGTCTTGGCAACAAATGCTAGCGGAGATCCTGCACCACCAACAACCAGTTATCTCGTTTATGCCTGGAGTGGTGGCTCGGCCACTTTGGATGGCTCCCCAGTATCTGACTACGCGGGATTGAGTTCTTACACATCGGCTGGAGCACATACCTTGTCGGTTGGTGGGACGTCATTCTTGGCAACGATCAACCAAGGGGTAACACCAACTATAACCGCCCAGGCGAATCCGGCACAGATTCCACAGGGTTCTACAACAACCTTAAGCTGGTCTATCACTGGCACATTCTCTGATATGGCTATTGACCAAGGAGTGGCAGTGACCGCGGTTCCTAGCGGTTCAGTACAAGTGGCACCAGTGACAACCAAAACCTATTACTTCTATGGCGTAACGCAGGAGGGAGGTGCGGTGACCTCAGTAACGGTCACTGTAACAAGTGGCAGCGGCAACAATTATAAACTTTTCCTTCCTATGATTCTGAAACCCTAGTCCCGAAGCATTCGTCTACAAATACGGCGAAGGCGATACAATTGGGCGGTGCGTTTGGCAACCCCAAAGGTATCGCCTCTTTTTTTGTATCAATTGCCGCAGTGGCGCTTGATACAACTACCTTTTTGCAAACTAGTTTAAATAGTGTATAATCTTACCAGAGATACTCTCTGGCATGAATCTCCACTACCATTTTCCTCTTCCTCCTGTTGTCCAGGTGATTGACGATACGCCGCGCGCGCGCCTGACTACGCCACAGGGCGGCAGAGTCGTTGTAGATACGCGTGTCCTTGCGCTTTGGCGACAAGCCACCCGGGATGGCTCTGGAGTAGTGAACAATGTTCACACAGAGGAAGCCTCACTGCTAGAAACCCGCGCTGCGCGTGCCTGCCTCGCCGAGGCCGGCTTGCTGATTCGAGATACCGAGACGCGCGCGCACACAACCACTCTATCGGTTGCAAGCGATGCGGTGTCCGTTATCATTGTCACCTACAATAGCACAACCTGGTTAGAATCCTGTCTGGCTTCTCTCACCTCACAGACTTGTCCTCCGCTCGAAATTATCGTCGTGGACAATGCTTCGTCCGATCATTCGGCTGATTGGGTTGCCACGCACTTTTCTGACGTCAAATTGGTTTGCTTGACTCAACAGCAATCGCTCGCACACGCGATCAATCGAGGCGTTGCCATTGCTCGTGGCGATTGTTTTCTCATCCTTAACCCAGATGTCACCCTGATGCCCGATGCCATCGCACAAATGGTTACCGTCGCGCGGGCGGAGCCGATGTGTGCCGCCGTCGCTCCCAAACTTTGTTTCTCCTGGGCGCCCGGTTTTCTCAATGGTATTGGAAATCACGTGGGCGCGTTTTCATGGGCGACAGATAACGGTTTGGGGCATCTCGATCTGGGGCAATTCGATACATGGCGCGAGATTCCTTCAGCGTGCTTTGCTGCCGCTCTTGTCTCGCGCGTGGTTTGGGAAAAAGTCGGCGCGCTTGACGAAGGGTTTCCGCTTTACTATGAGGACATTGAGTGGTGCTACCGCGCGCGCCTGTTTGGATACACTGTCCGCACCGCGCCCCAAGCCATCGTTTATCACGCGTTCGGTGCGCGCGTTCCGACCGGGGATGAGCGCGGAATGTCCCCGCAAAAATTGCGGAACGTCATTTACGGTCGCCTGCGTTTTGCTGTCAAACTTCTCCGTCCTCTGTTCCTCGCGCGTTTTGTATCGGCTTATGCCATCGAAGACTGCTGCAGATTCCTTTTCGCCTTGCTGCGTTTGGACGCGCACACAGCACGCGCGTACTGTGACGCGTGGTACGATTTTCTGCGGGGATTACCCGCGTTGCTACTTGAGCGCAAAGTGATTCAAGCGCGACGTGTGCGGACAGACCGCGAACTCTTCGATTTGCAGAAGAAAATTCCCGCGCCGTTGATCTGGCATGGCTTGCCAGAGTTGACATGGGACATCATACGGAATCATTATTCGCCGCTGATTCTCGCCGGCGAGACGCGCCCACTGCCCGAGTTTGCCGATGTGGATATGGAAAAGGCGCGGCGAGAATTCGTGGCACAGGGTCTGCTTGCGCGCGCGTATTCGATTTGGCGTACCGAAGGTTTACGCGTTTTGTTGCACCGCCTGGGACGATACCTCCAATGGCGGCTTGCCCTCATCTGATGGAAGACAAAAGATAATGCGCCTCGGCATAGACGTTACCGCACTGCCGCCGCAGCCATTCGGCGCGGCGAATTACATCATCCATCTTGTTCAGGCATTGTTGCGCGTGGATACGACGAACGAGTACGTTATTTTCTCCAAGCCACGCCACGCGCCTCTTTTTGACGCGATCCGCGCGCAAATCGTCCTCTCGGCATTCGATTCACCTTTGCTTCGCGTACTATGGGAGCAAACCGCACTGCCAATACTCGCGCGACAACATCGGCTGGATGTGCTCCATTCACCGCACTACACAATGCCGCTGGCCAAGCCCTGTCGTTCTGTTGTCACGATTCACGATTTGACTTTTTTCCTCTATCCCCAGATGCATCTACTCTACAAACGCCTCTTTTTTCGTACGATGATGCGTCTTGCCACGTACCACGCCGACGCGCTGATTGCCATCTCGCACAGTACGCGCGCGGATATGCTAAAGATTTTACACGCATCGCCAGACAAGATTCGGGTGATTCATTACGGTCTTGCTTCCCACTTTCAACCGGTCAGTGATTCGCGCGTGCTTGATACATTTTGTCGGCAATACAATGTGCCACGTCCATTCATTTTGTATGTCGGCAACTTGGAACCGCGCAAAAATTTGCCCCTCCTCGTACGCGCGTTCGCACGCTTGGTTCACAACGGTATCCCTCATTCACTCGTACTGGCGGGCACGCGCGGCTGGAACGACAACGCCATCTTCACGACGATTGAGGAACTTGGGTTGAACGCGCGCATTCTTTTTCCCGGCTACATTTCCCAGGCCGAATTACCAATGCTCTACAGTGCCGCAGATCTGTTTGTCTATCCCTCACTCTACGAAGGCTTTGGCTTGCCTGTGCTCGAGGCAATGGCATGCGGCGTGCCTGTCATCACCTCCGCTGTTTCCTCTATGCCCGAAGTCGCTGGTGACGTCGCTATCCTCATCGCACCGGACGATGTGGATGCGCTTGCCAGTGCGATGCAACGCGTTTTGACAGATCGCGCGCTACATGCTACACTCGGCGCTAAAGGTCTGGCGCGCGCACGAATGTTCTCGTGGGAGCGCACGGCTCAAGCGACTCTCGATGTCTATACGCGCGTTGCCCAACACCAATGACACTCGACCTCTCTATCTGCATCCCCACCCTCCAGGCAAAAGATATGCTGCGCGAGTGCTTGCGCTCCATCTACGCGCATACGCACTGCGCCTTTGAAATCATCGTCGTGGATAATGCCTCGCGCGATGGCACCGTCGAGATGCTGCGCGACGAGTTCCCGGCAGTACGCGTCATCGTGAACGCGACCAATGTCGGCTTTGCGCGGGCAATCAATCAAGCCCTGCGCGCAAGTACTGGACGTTATGCCCTTTTGCTGAACAACGACACGCTCGTCTTGCCCGACGCGCTGGATCGTCTGGTGGCGTTTGCCGATGCACATCCCGAAATCGGTATTTGCGGACCCAAAATTTTGAATCGCGATGGCACACTCCAGAAACAATGCCGGCGGAGTTTTGCGACTCCCTGGGATTTGTTCTGCTATTTTTCCGGCTTGTCCACGCTTTTCCCGCGCAGCCCTCTGTTTGCGCGCTATTTGATGACCTATCGTGATGAAAACGAAACACATCCTGCCGATGCTGTCTCTGGCGCGTGTATGCTGATTCGTCGCGCGGTCATCGAGCAGATCGGTTTGCTCGATGAACAATTTTTTGCCTATCAGGAGGACACCGACTATTGCTTTCGCGCCAAACGCGCGGGCTGGCAGGTGTACTACTATCCTCAAGCACAGATCATTCACTATGGCGGATATGGCGGCTCGCGCGCCCAACCCTATCGTTCCATCTGGGAATGGCATCGCTCGTACTTTTTCTACTATCGCAAGCATCTTGCCGCGCGTTACTTTTTTCTGTTCAACTGGTTCTACTATCTCGTGATGGTGATCAAACTGCTGAGTGCGCTGGTCATCAATCTCTTTCGCCGCGAGAAATTTGCTGGCAGCCGCAAACCCTGAGTGGCTTGATCCTGTGCTACTGTGGACGTTTCCACACGTGTAACGTCACACAACTCAGCCAACTGACGAGCGTACCTTCAACGGCATGCAATTCGCCAATGTCGAATAGTGCCAGTCCCGCCATCTCTGCCAGCACGTGCCCCAGAAAAAATCCTGAAACACTCGCGAGCGCATAGCCAATCAGCCGCAACCAGCCACGCCCAAAGATCACATAGAACACCAGCCCGTAGAGTGTGCCCAGTACAAGCCCCAAAACGATCGTTGGAGACATTGTGCTATTCAATTATTCCCCCACCCAGACACACATCGTCATTGTAGAAGACGACGGCCTGGCCCGGCGTAATGTCGCGTAGCGGTGTATCGAAGACAACGCGCGCGCGCGCCGTGTCCAGCGCGACCACACGTGCGGGAACAGGGCGCGCGCGATAACGAATTTGAGCCGCCACATCAATTTCCCCGCGCGGCGGTTCGCCGGCAATCCAGTTCACTTCGGTAGCGACGAGGTCGCGCCTCCCCAGTTCATCCGCGCGTCCCACAATCACGCGATTGTGTTCTACGTCGAGCGCAATCACGAACAACGGCTCGCCCACCGCGATGCCCAGCCCCTTGCGTTGACCAATCGTGTAATTAGCCAGTCCGTTATGTTGCCCCAGGACCCTGCCACGTGTATCCACTATCTCACCGGAGACAAAAGCGTGGGGTACGCGGCGGCGTAGAAACTCGCGATAATCTCCGTCCGACACAAAGCACAGGTCTTGACTTTCGACTTTTTCCGAGACGCGCAAATCGAACCGGCGCGCGAGCGCGCGCGTTTCGTCTTTGGTAAGGTCACCGAGGGGAAACATCACGCGCGCCAGTTGCTCTTGCGTGAGCAGGCACAGCGCGTACGATTGATCCTTGGTGCGGTCGCGCCCGCGCAGTAACTCGAACTTGCCGGCGCGCTGGCGCACGCGCGCATAATGCCCGGTCGCCAGATAGTCGGCGCCGAACGCGCGCGCCTTGTCGAGCAAGATGCCGAACTTGAGATGGCGATTGCATTGCAAACACGGATTCGGTGTGATGCCGCGCATGTAGCCGCTGACGAAATAATCTACTACGCGGGTTTTGAAAGCGTCTTCAAAGTTGAGGAGGTAAAACGGAATGCCAAGTTTAGCGCACACCGCGCGCGCATCAGCAACCGCGCTGGGAGAACAACAACGATTTTCACTCACGGGCGCGGTGATTGCCAGCGGCGGTGGTTCGCTCCACAGCCGCAGCATAATCCCGATGACACGATAGCCGCGCTCGACCAGCAGCGCGGCTACGGTTGAACTATCTACACCGCCGCTCATCGCGACGACGACAGTTGGAGCGTGACTCATCCGATTCCCGGTAATTTCAACTCGTCCGCGCGATGGCACGCGACAAAGTGATTGGGAGTGATTTCGCGAAACACCGGTGGCTCCCGGCGACACACGTCCTCGGCAAACTCGCAGCGCGGATGAAAATAACAACCCGCAGGTGGATTCGCAGGACTCGGCACTTCGCCTTTCAATTCCACGCTGCCGGTCTTGATGCGCGGATCGGCAACGGGCACAGCCGCCATCAACGCGGCGGTGTACGGATGCCTGGGCGAGGCGTACAGTTCGAGAGTGTTTGCCATCTCGACGAGTTTGCCCACATACATCACCGCAACGCGATCGCAAATGTGCCGCACCACACTCAGGTTGTGCGCGACGAACAGGTAGGTGAGATTCAAGCGTTTTTGCAAATCGAGCATCAAGTTCAAAATTTGCGCTTGTACCGATACGTCGAGCGCGGAGACCGGTTCATCGGCGACGACGAGGCGCGGATTCACCGAGAGGGCGCGCGCAATGCCGATGCGTTGACGCTGCCCGCCACTGAACGCATGCGGATAGCGTTGCATATACTCGGGACGCAAACCGACCAGACGTAACAACTCGGCTACGCGTTCGACGCGTTGCTTGCGATCCGTCATCCCGTTCACGTAGAGCGGTTCACCCACAATATCGAACAGGGTCATTCGGGGATTGAGCGAGCCGTAGGGGTCTTGAAAAATCATTTGCATCTGCGGACGCAGCGGACGCAACTCGGCGCGCGAGAGTCTGGCTAAATCTACCGTGTTGCCATCTTTCGTGCGAAACAGAATCGCGCCGCTGGTCGGAACGTGCGCGCGCAAAATGCAGCGCGCCACCGTCGTCTTGCCGCAACCGCTTTCACCGACCAAGCCCAGCGTCTCGCCTTCGTTGATGAAAAAACTTATATCATCCACCGCGCGCACATAGCCGACCGTTTTGCGGAAGAATCCTTTGCGAATCGGAAAATATTTTTTGAGGTTCTTGACCTGGAGTAGTGTGGTCGTTGAATCGTTGGTTCGTTGGTTCGTTGAGTGATTCGTCACGCTGAAACCTCCGCGTCGTGGTACAAAAAGCAACTGACGAATTGCTTTTCGCCGCTGGGTTGCAAGGCAGGGGTGCGCACATCACATTTTCCCGGCATCGCTTTTTCACAGCGGGGATGAAACGGACAGCCGCGCGGTTTATTGAACGGGTGTGGAATCGAACCGCTAATCGTCGGCAGGTTGACGCGCGGAGTCATTCGAATCGTTGGGATCGAACGCAACAGCGCTTGAGTGTAGGGGTGCTGGGGTGCGTGAAAAATATCATCCACCGGTCCTTGTTCCATCATCAAGCCCAGATACATCACCATCACGTACTCTGCCATCTGCGCGATGACACCCAGATCGTGGGTAATGAAAATGATGGCGGTGTTACGTTGTTCTTGCAGACGTCGCAACAGGCGCAACACTTGCGCTTGCGTCGTCACATCCACGGCGGTCGTCGGTTCATCGGCGATGAGAAGGCGCGGGTTGCACGACAGTGCCATTGCGATCATCGCGCGCTGGCGCAACCCGCCGGAGAGTTGCCACGAATATTCGTCGAGCCGCTGTTCGGGCATCGGAATGCCCACGTCTTTGAACATCTGGAGCGCGATGGCGCGCGCCTCGCGCTGGCTCACTTTTTGATGCAACAGGATCGCTTCGATGACCTGATCGCCAACCGTATGCACAGGGCTGAACGCCGCCATCGGTTCTTGCGGAATCAGGGCGATCTCCGCGCCGCGAATATCGCGCATCGTTTGTCCGTTGGCATCCAGTTTCACCAGATCAACAGTCTCCAGCACGCCATTCTGCTTTTGCCGATGAAGCAAAATCTGCCCACCCACGATTCTTCCCGGCGGCTCGACGATGCGCAGAATCGCTTTCATCGTCACACTCTTGCCACACCCGCTTTCGCCGACGATGCCAAACACCTGACCGGGATACACATCGAAGGAGACACCGTCCACGGCTTTGACGATGCCTTCATCCATAAAGAAATACGTTTTGAGGTCGCGCACGGAGAGGAGAGGGGTTGCTGTCATTAGTATTACCTTCTTTAATGCCCGTACGGATCCGCCGCGTCGCGCAAGCCATCGCCGACCAGATTGAACGCCAGCACGGCGACAATCACAAATACGCCCGGAATCAACAGCCACGGCGCCTGGGCAATCGTTTGAATATTTTGCGCTTCTTGCAACAAGACGCCCCAACTAATCGCGGGTGGACGAATTCCCAGGCCGAGGAAACTGAGCGAAGTTTCGCTCACAATCATCACCGGAATGGCGAGCGTACTGGTGGCAATGATATGACTCATAAACGCGGGTACCATATGCCGCAAAATGATGCGGGCACGACTACACCCGGCGAGTTCCGCCGCGAGGACAAAATCCTCCTCGCGCAGCGACAAAAATCGCCCGCGCACTTCGCGTCCGAGCGTCGTCCAACCGATGAATGCGAGAATGATCGTAATCGCAAAAAAGACCTGATCGGGACGCCAATCCTGCGGCAGCGCGGCGGTCATCGCCAGCCAGATCGGAATCGTGGGAAGCGATTGGAGCAATTCGATGAGGCGTTGAATGATGAGATCGGGCCAACCGCCAAAATAGCCCGAAATGCCGCCGAGCACAACGCCCAAAATCACGCTCAGCAACACCGAGACCAGCCCCACCGTCATCGAGGTACGCGTGCCGTACATTATCCGCGACCATTGATCGCGTCCCAGGCGGTCTGTGCCCAGCAGATAGAGCCGATCTTCGGATTTTGGATCCGCCGTGCCAATCAAATGGATGTTGGTTTCAAAGAGACCGAGCACCTTGTAGGAAAAGCCCGGCGCGAACAAGCGCAGCGGTATTTTGCGCGACTCGTCCACGCGCCACTCCATTCGTAGCGTCACCGGGTTACGTTTTCCTACCACGGCATACACCCAGGGCGAGAAACTTGTCCCATCGAACAGATGAATCCTTTGCGCGGGGATGAACGCCAGACGCGCTTCGGTCGCTTCGGGGTCTTGCGTGGCAAAGAAATCGGGCACGAGCACGATGAGGTAAAAGCCAATCAGCACGAACGCGCTCAGCACCGCCAGTTTGTTTTTGCGAAAACGCCACCATACCAATTTCCAATTCGAGGCAACCGACACACGCTCTTCGGCTTTGGAGGCCAACACCGCGCCAGGCGTTTCCTCCGTTGCCGCACCATTGTTCATTTGCTCATTCGTCCTTCGTCCTTCATCCTTCGTCATTCGTCCTTCGTCCTTCGTCATTCGTCCTTCGTCCTTCGTCATTCGTCCTTCGTCCTTCGTCATCCGTCCTTCGTCACTCATTCCTCCATCCGTATGCGCGGATCCAACAGGGCAAGCAAAATATCGGAGAGGAGCGTGCCGATGATGGTGAGAAAGCAATAGATGAGCAAGATGCTCCCCGCAAGATACATATCCTGCTGGGTCAAGGCACGCAAGAGGAGCGGTCCGATGTTCGGCAAGTTCATCACGGTCGCGACAATCAGCGAACCGGAGAACAACTGTGGCAAGTACCATCCAATCGTACTCACCAGCGGATTGATGGCAAGGCGCACCGGGTACTTGAGCACCAACTTCCACTCGGAGAGTCCTTTGGCGCGCGCGGTGATGACGTACGGCTTGTTCAACTCATCGAGCAAATTGGCGCGCATCACGCGCGTCAGGCGCGCCGTACCGGCAATGCCCAGCACCAGCGCCGGTAGCCAGATATGCTTGAGCAAATCCACCACGCGCTCCAGACTCCACGGGGCTTGAACGTATTCGGGTGAGAACAAGCCGGTGATACTGATGCCAAAGTAGGCAAACGCAATCCACATCAGCACCAGCGCCAGCATAAAGTTGGGTATGGCGACACCGATGTAATTCAGGACGGTGAAAAAATAATCGAGCAGAGAATTTTGATGGGTGGCTGAATAAATGCCCGCTGGAATGGCAATGATCCATGTAATCGCAAAGGCAAAGAGCGCGAGCGCGATCGTCAAGACCAATCGCTCGCCAATCAGTTCGGCGTTCGGGCGTTGATACTCGAGCGACAATCCCAGATCGCCTTTTGCCAGGCTTTCCATCCAGCGCAGATATTGGATGTAAAAGGGCTGATCAAGCCCAAACTGTCGCTTGAGTGCTTCCACTTGTTCTATGCTGATGGAAGATCCACTCGAAGCCAGATTGGCAAGGTAACTGGTCAAAAAGTCGCCCGGGGGTGCTTGCACTAACCAAAAGACGATGATGGAGAATAACAGCAAAAGAAACGGCAAGATCAACAAACGTTGCACGATAAAGCGAAGCACGTTCACCTCACCTGACAGGGAGAGGGGGAGACAAGGCGATGGTGCTCCTTGTCTCCCTGTCACCCACGCTTACTTTTTATAGTACCATGTTTCGGGGCGGAGATTGCCCGGGGTGCGGAGGGGCCAGTCTTTGGTGACGTTCTTGGGGATGTTGCGCATATTCGCGTTGATGACCGCCACGCCCTGATCAATCGCCGTCAAGCCGACGGTGCCGATCTCGACCATATTGTCCACCCAGATCTTGAAGATTTCCTGAGCGATCTTGGCTTGTTCATCGGGACCGACGGTCTTGGCGCGATCAATCAACTCGACCAGTTTCTTGATGTAATCGGGCGGCTCGACCCCTTCCTTACCACCGGTGCGATACCAATCGTACCAGCGCGGACCATAGGTGAGGTTACCATAGATGCCGCTACGCACATCGTACTTGGTGGCACCGGTGAACGGAAAGCCGGCGGTGTCCTGATTCCAGATCTCGGCGATCAGGTCGTTCGATTCGCGCAGCGAGAAATGCAACGCGCGATCGCGCACCTGGACGGTGGTCTTGACGCCGACGCGTTCAAAATCTCGGGCGATCAACTGCGCTGAATCGGGACCAAAGCCCAACGCCTGGATACAAGAGATTTCGATGACGAGGCGCTTGCCACTGGGCAACAGACGGAACCCTTCGGCATCTTTCTTATCCAGACCGATCTTGTCGAGCATCTGGCCAGCGAGCGTGGGATTGTACTCGGTGTACTTGTAGGCGTACTCATCGCCCGGATAGTACGGATGCCCTTTCTTGGCAACGGGTTGGCGGGGTTCGCCTGTGCCGAGGAACACAGATTCTTGGATCTGTTTACGATTGATGGCGTACGACATCGCGATGCGGAAATCTTTGTTCGCCAGGACTTTGCCGAGTTCGGGGTCTTTGGCGTAGGTTTGATTGAACGTTACATTTGCATCCGCACCGCCCAGACTCGACCACAGTTGCACGACGTACTTTTTGTCCTTTTGCTCACGCTCTTTCAGGACAGGAAAGTTCGCCAGTGCGATGTGACGTTCTTGTTGATCGAGTTCGCCCGCAATCGCCGCCAGGTTCAACGACGCGGCATCGGCAAAGAACTTGACCTGAATTTCGTCAAAGTACGGTAGTTGATTGCCGGCTTTATCCACGCCCATAAAGTACGGGTTGCGCTTGAGGACGAACAACGCATCGCTCATCCGACCATCGGCAATCCACGCTGCCAGGCCCGGACGATTCGGTGTGGTGAACGGACTGACCTTGTCGAGGAACAGTTCGACCCACGTCTTGAACTTGGCATCGGCAACCAACTTGTCGAGCGTGGCTTTATCGGCGTACGCCGCGTGGAACTGCTTTAACCAGTGAGCGGGCAGGTGCACCGGGATGTTGCGATCGCCCCAGTCCTTGTTGGCAAGTTCAAGCAAGAAGGTGGTGTTGGGTTCTTTGTAGATCCATTGCACTGTCACCGCATCCACTTGCTTGACTTCAACGAGCGAGCCATCCTTGTTCTTCATCCACGTCGGAATCGAAGGAGTAATGTCTTTGTTCTGGAGCACATCCTTGTACCAGAACATAATGTCATCGGTCGTGAAGGGCTTGCCATCCGACCACTTGCTCCCCTCGCGCAGTTTCACAGTCCACGTTCTGAAATCTGCCGATGAGGTGACACTCTCGGCATAGTGCATCTCCACTTTGCTGCCATCCGGCGAAAAGCGGACCAGCGCGTCGTAAACAATGCGGTTGAGTCCGTTAAAGTCACCGGGACCAAGGAAACCGCGCCGCCATACACCGCCATGCACACCGATTTCATCCGCTTCCATCACCAGCGGATTCTTGGGCAGGCGTTGTTCGACGGGGGGCAGTTTTCCGGCTTTGACTTGCTCTGCCAGCATCGGCGCTTCGGTGTACTTGGGTGCCGGTGGCTTGGTCGGTTCCGGCGGTTTCGTGGGTGCAGGCGCCGTCGTCGCTGTGGGTGCCGGTGGCTTGGTCGGTTCCGGCGCTTTGGTCGGCGGGAGTGGTGTGGCTGTTGGCGCCGGCGCGCATGCGACGATGAGTGCCAACACTGTCACGAGACTGACCAGCATCAGCAAGCGTTGCTTGTTCATTTTTTCTCCTCCTTTGAGAAATAGTGTTTGCGTGTTGCGCGTTCAGTTGTACATCGCACATTCCACGCATCACGTTTCACGTTTCACCCATCTTGTTTTGTGTTTGACGTTCTCGGTTGGTATGCCCTCACCTCCTTTCTTCATGCTTCAATCGCAATGCGAAACGTCACTGTTCCACCATCGGTATATTTTTGCGGATCGAGGCACTGCACATACGCCGCGCCATCTTTCCCGGCGATACCCAACTCACTGGGGGCAATGCCGCGACTCAACGCCACATAGTACGGACTGAGCGATTGCAATGCATGCAGGCACACGACGCTGTCACAAACGAGTTTAAATCCATCCTCGATGGTCAACACATCGCCCACGCGATACACCGGGCACTTACCCTGCACCTCCACTACCCGCATCTGTAACCGACGCACTGCCATCCCCAATCTCCAATCTCTAATCTCTACTCAATTCCTCCAACACCTTGACACAATAAATCAACGCGCGCGCCAGATGAAACGGGTCTTTGACCGGCAATGCCACCGTCGCGTTCACCTTGTTGCCGCGCCGATCCAGATTTTGAATCCACTCGCCGTACTGCGGCACCGGAAAATGCGCGAACGCGTATGCGTGAACGCGCTGGAACCACTCGAGGCACCATTGTTCGCGCGAAATCGAGTACGCGAGCAATAGCGCGTACAACGCTTCGGTGTGGGGCCACCAGATTTTCATCTCCCACTTGTCTGCCCAAAACGATCCTTCCGCGTCGCGCGCGAGGAAAATGCCGCCGTACTCTTCATCCCAGCCCAGTTCGATGTGCCACCGCATCGCCTCAATCGCCTGACGAATGCGCGCGTGGTCGTTGACACGCTGGAAGATGTGAATCATAAACCACATTGATTCGAGGGCGTGACCGGGATTCACCACGCGCCCCGGCGGCGCGTCGAGCAAGGCGCCGTCCAGGCGCGTAAACTCGTACAGCCGTTTGTGTTCGGGACGCAAAAAGACGTTCATCACCTGATTCGCGTGCGTCAAGCCCGCGCGCCAGATGGTCGCATCGTTCAGCGCGTCGCCCAGTTCGGTGAAAGCGAGCGAAAAGATCATCGAGATACCGTGCGCCTGTGCGCCGGGCGGAATCGGCAGCGGCGCAGTGCCGTATGAACCCGGCTGCGCCAGACGCTGTTGCACGTTCGCGTACGTCGCGCGCGCGATGTGGAGCGCGTCCGCATCGCCGGTCGCGCGCGCAAACTCGGTCAAGCCGTAGATCGCAAAGCCATCGGTGTAGATGCTCGTCGCGCCTTGCAGATGCTTGCCGTGTTTGTCAACGAGAAAAACCCAGTTGCCGTTTTCGTCGCGTCCGTACTGTCTGGCGAAATTGTAAATGTGCCGTGCAATATCCAACCACGCTTGCCTGCGTTCGATTTTATTGCACAACGCGGAAAAAGTCCAGATGGCGCGCAATTGCGACCACATATACTTGTCGTCGCTCAGCACGCGCCCATCGTCCGAGATGCATGTGCAAATGCCGCCGTGCTGCCAATCCACACCGTACTTGATCCAGAACGGAATCGTGCGGTCCAGTAGTTCGGCGCGATAGTGGGTGAGGAGAGAGGCAAAATCGGGTTGCATAGCGTATATTCGTAGTGCGTGATGCGTGATGCGTGAACATAAAATACGCACTACGCAACACGAACTACGTTTCACGCATCACGCTTCACGGTATCAAAATCCCACCCTTGCGCCGCGCACACCGCGCGCACATGTGCGTCCCACGTCGGCTCGTCTTTGGGTTTACCACCTACGAAACAATCTACACTCAGGTAACGCAGAGGACGATCGCCGTCGCAAAAGATGCGATGATAGGTATGAGGTGGAATGCGTACCACATCGCCGGGCTGAACGGCGTAACGTTCCGCGCTCTCACCGATTTGAAGCAAACCACGTCCTTCCAGCACGTAAAAGATTTGCTCCGTGTCGTGATGAACGTGGAGCGGCGGTGCTTCGCCGGGTTCCAGCACGACGATGAACACTTCGGAGGTTTCTGCTTCCGCGCGATCCATCACCAGTTCGTTGACGTGCGTTGGAAAACGATAGCGCGTGGTGTTTTGGGTGCTAAAGACGTATTGCATTGCGCCTCACTTGACCAAAGACGGGCGACCGATGACCGGCGACGGTCAACGGGCACCGGTCGCTTTGACCACCGACTCAATCGTCTCTGCGGGTGTGCCGGGGCTAACGCCGCCGCCTGCCGAAAGAATCAAGCCGCGTCCGTTCGTCTTGCGGATACATTCGCGCGCCCACGCTTCGGCTTGCGCGGGCGTTCCGCGCACCATCACATCGAGCGTTGGCACATTGCCCATCAGCGCGATGCGCGGCATTTTGGCTTGCACGTCGGCAATATCCATCTCGTGGCTAAAGTTGAACACATCGAATCCCAGGGTAGCGAGTGATTCGAGCAAGCGCGGGCAAGGCGTATCGTTGTGATAGACACGAATGAGACCGCGAAATTCGCCAAAGATGCGCGAAAAATACGGTCGCGCAAATTGCTCGAACAGTTTGGGCGAGAGCATTCCGACAATGTCGTCCAGCACGAGGAGGCCTTCGGGCGCGCGCAAGACCGATAGTTGCGCACGCAACCACGCGATAATCGTCGTCGTGATCGTGTCGAGCAAACGCGCGTACGATTCAGGTTCGGTTTTCAAGCCGATGAGCAACTCGGTGATACCCACAAGCCATCCTGCCACCGCGAGCGGTCCGCGCGCGGCAACCATTTTGATATTCAATCCTTCGGGCAACAAACGTTTTTCCGCATCCGCGTAGCGTTGCAAGACGAGTGGCATCAAGCCGTGCTTGTACGGATCGGCAGGTTCAAACTGCAATAGCGTTGCCAGTCCGCCGGGCACATGCTCGATGGAGGGGGCTTGATCGTGGTGCCACACGATTCGTGCGCCAAACACGGAGGGTTCCGCCGCCATTCCGTACTCGATCCAGAAACCAGGAATCCATGCGATTTCCGGAAAACGCTCGCGCAGTGCGAGGTTGACGCGTAACCATTCATCGAGACGCAAAAAGTAATCCAGCGTGTCAATACCGAAAAAGCCGGGAATCCAGGGGCTGTCCACGATGAAGGCAACAGGAATTTTGTCGGCGACACCACCGCGCGCCACCGTAGCGAAGCGTTCCCAGGGGGTCATTGTCTCTCCATCTACAATCTATCGAGTATCCGTGCTAAGATGCTTGTGCTCGCCAGGCATCGTTGTTGGCAGGTGCGGTGGACTCGCGTACAATCAACGCCGTCTCCAAGAGCGTGTAGCCTTCTTCGGGAGGTGGGCGACCTTGAGTCATGCGATGCAGAACCTGGACCGCCATTCGCCCCATCCGATACTTGGGTTGAGAAATCGTCGTGAGGGGCGGATTCGCGTGCGCCGCAATCGCAATGTCGTCTGTGCCCACCACAGAAATATCTTCGGGTACGCGCAAATGGTGCGCGCGAATCGCATGCAACACGCCGAGTGCCATCATATCGTTGTAGGCGATCACTGCCGTCGGGCGTTCGCGGGGCGGAAGCGCGAGGAGTGCGCTCATGGCTTGAAACCCGCCGTCCACATTCGGGCTGCTGGCAGGACACCATTCAGGGCGCAAAGTCAAACCGGCTTCGCCGAGCGCGCGTTCCATGCCGCGTCGGCGCGCTTGGGATTGTTCGGATTTGTAGGGACCCGAAAGAAACGCGATGCGCGTGTGATGCAAATCGAGCAGATGCCGCGTGGCGCGCCACGCGCCACCTTCCATATCGGTCAGGATGCACGCGACCTGCGGAGAGTGCACCGCGCGATTGATTAACACCATCGGAATCGTCAGTTGTTGACAGAATGCCAACAACTCGGGCGACGGCAGACGCGAGCCGCTCAGGATGATGCCGCGCAAGGGCTGGGTTGCAAACATTCGCAGTAATTGTTGCTCTCGTTGCGGCTCTTCGTTTGAATCGTACAGAATCGGCATATAGCCAAACAGGGTTGCTTCGTCCTGGATGCCGCGCGTCATCTCGGCAAAAAATGGATTGAGGATATCGGGGATCAATAACGCAATGGCATTCTCGATGGCGCGCCGCGTCCCGCGGCCTGCCGACGGGACATAACCCAGTTCGTTGATGGCGGCAAGGACGCGCGCGCGAACACCATCGCGGACAGGGGCGGTGTTATTCAACACACGCGAAACAGTTGCGGGGGAAACACCAGCGCGTTGCGCTACGCTGAGCAAACTGGGACGGGGCTTGCGTGCATCCACTTTGACGCCTTTTTCAGAAAGAAAGTCAGAAATTGCGATTTCTTTCAGAAAAGAATATACTATGTTTCGGAAAAGATGTCAAAATCAAGACCGAAGACGGAAGACTGATGACGGCATCAACACATCCGTCTTCTGTCCTCTGTCTACGATGAGGATTCCAAAATGTCACTGGGTTTTGCGATCATCGGCGTTGGCAACATTGCGCCGATTCACGCCACTGCGATTCAACACACACCCGACGCGCAACTCGTCGTGGTGTGTACACGCGACGAGTCGCGCGGGCGCGCGTTCGTCGAAAAATTCGGCGGCGCGTACGTCGCCGATTATCGCGCCGTGCTTGCGCGCGACGATGTGGACGTCGTTGTTATATGCACGCCGCACGATTTGCACGCGCCGATGACGCTCGACGCGGCGCGCGCTCACAAACACATCCTCGTCGAAAAACCGATGGCGCGCAATGTCGCCGAATGTGACGCGATGATTGACGCGGCACAGCGCGCCGGCGTCACGCTCGGCGTCGTTTTTCAAATGCGCTTTGATCCACTCGTTTCCAATCTCCAATCTCTCATCGCGCACTCTCTCGGACGCCTTCTCTGGGTTAGCGCCACGGTCTTGTGGTATCGCACCGATGCGTACTATCGCAGCGCAGCGTGGCGTGGCACGCGCGAACACGAAGGCGGTGGCGTGCTCATCAATCAGGCGATTCACATGATTGACTTGATGTTGCATCTTACAGGAATGCCAACGCGCGTCACCGCGCAAACGCGCACACTGAATCACGCCATCGAAGTCGAAGATGCCGCGCTTGCGATTCTGGAATACGCGGACAATCGGCTGGGCTTGATTCAAGCAACGGTCGCTGCGTACCCCGGCTATCCCGAACGACTCGAAATTGTCGGCGCGCGCGGTAGCGCGATCTATCATCGCGGCGAGGCGCGCCTGGAGTGGCACATCAGCGAACCGCGCGACGATGGCGAAGCGCGCGGCGCCAAGAGCAGTGGCGCGTCCGCGCCGATGGACATTAGCGCAGCGGGGCACATCGCGCAGTACCACGATTTTGTCGCGGCGATTCGCGAACGGCGCGCGCCGCGCGTGGACGGGCACGAAGGGCGCAAGAGCATCGCCGTCGTAGAGGCGATTTATCGTTCCGCGCGCGAGCGAACAACGATTAGTGTTGAATGACCAACTTCTTGCCGGTATGCTGTTTTTGGATAGAATGCAAGTAACTCGCTCCCCGATCGGACAAGTTGGATGAATCAGACAAGGCAATTCAAAGAAAAACCTGAACCGAAAGTCGTGATTCTAAACAAAGATAGATTGCTTCAGGTTCTGGATGAGACGCTTGACACGATTACTTTCGCCGAAGTCAAGACGAGGATTGCCACATTAAAGCAAGCCCTAAGCGATTCGAGGGCAGATACACTTGGGGTTGTCAACATAGATGCGAACGGTGATACCGTCTTGATACGTCGCGATGTGCTGTTAGGCGATCTGGATCAGATTCTTGAAGCGCAGACGCTTGAGCGCGCCCGATATTATCTGCAACGCCTCAAGACGAGTATCGTTGAAATCAAGACGAGCAAGATTAATGATATCAATTTGCGCCGCTGGAAAGAGTATGACGAAATTCTAACGGATAGTCTCTGGATATTACAGAAAAGAGATTCTTCGGGTGCTCACGTAGCGGAATATTGGGGCAATTTTATTCCCCAGATTCCGCATCAAATGATGCTTCGCTATACCAAGAAATACGACTGGGTCCTTGATCCGTTTGTGGGAAGTGGCACGACTCTTATCGAATGTCGAAGATTGGGACGAAATGGAATTGGTATCGAGTTGAATCCACAGGTTGCGCAACGTGCCCAGGTACTCGTTGCACGCGAACAGAATAGAGAGAACGTCACAACCACGATTGTTGTTGGTGACAGCCGTACAGTGGATGTTCAAAACATTTTGTCGCAACATGGGATTCGGCGTGTGCAACTGCTGGTAATGCACCCTCCTTACCACGATATTATCAAGTTTTCCGATGATCCCCGTGATTTGTCTAATGCCAAAACACCGGAAGAATTTTTGCGGATGTTTGGACAATGTGTAGACAATGTTACACCATACTTGGAAAAAGGGAGATACTGTGTCTTGGTGATTGGTGACAAATATTCCAAAGGTGAGTGGATCCCTCTCGGCTTTTGGTGTATGAACGAGGTCTTGAAAAGAAATTATGTGTTAAAAGCCATCGTCGTCAAAAATTTTGAGGAGACACGTGCCAAGAGGAATCAACAAGAACTGTGGCGCTACCGTGCGTTGGTCGGCGGATTCTATGTCTTCAAACACGAGTATGTGATGGTGTTCAAAAAGAAATGAATAGGCAAGGAAAGAAACCATGCCCTTCTACAGTCAAAAGCAGGTGCTTAACCTGAAACTGAGTTCCATTCCAGCGCCCAAACTGGCTAAACTCGCAGACGAGTTGGGTGTTGCGCGTCAACGTTCCGCAGCAGAAACCATCAAGAGGATTCTGGCGGCGCAGCCCAGCGACACAACAATCAATCGTTTCATTAGACAAGAATACATACAAAAGATACAGACCCGACGACAACTTATCTCTGATACAGACTTGAAGCAGGAGCTGGCTCGAGTCGAAACTTTTTCATGGGGCATTGAACAGGGACAGATTGATCGCAAGATTCAGACTGAGTACGTTCGTCGAATCGTCAGGTACGATGAATTATTACGCAGTGTCAGTGCGCGACTTCAGGCAGACATCACCAACTATGTTATTTGCACGTGGTTCAACCACTGGACCACTGTCCTGATCGAAGAGCATCTGGGAGTACACCCTGCGATTGTTCCTACCCTCAAATCAATCAAAGGAATTGACCTCTTTTTTGACGGTCAACCTTTTGATCTCAAAGTGACCTACGTACCTCGCGGTTATGATGCCACACGTGTTTTGCACAACCCCACCGATCTGGCGATCTGGATGTATGAGCATCAGGGTGAACAACGGTTTGGCAAAGACAATCGTCTGTTCATTGTGCTCCTCGATACAAAGAATCCTCACGAGAGTTGGAAACTCAAACGCGAATTTGACCTTGTCTTTAGCCAGATAGATGACTTTTTCAACCGAGAGAAAATCACGGAGCGTGACGAAATTGTCTTCACGTACAAGGGTAAATCATACACTGCTGTGACGAAGGTGCTGTTGATCACAAAGTAGAATCACCATCAATCCTCTTGATCGAGTTGTTGTCACGTCCAGGAGAATCCTCATGTCCACCTTCCCCTTCACCCTCACTGAACTGCAAAATCATTTCACCGAGCTTGTGCCCGAGTCGTTTGTCATTCACAACGATGCCGCCTTCTGGATGCAGGGCAAAGGACTTGCCAGGCGACTGGTTGTTCTAGCAAACGCGGAGAATCCTGTGCTCGGAAAATTTCAGGGCGAGTCGTCCATCTTTAAAGATTTCACACTCAAACTTTGTCCACTCACTCACGCGAACGCGCGCGCGCTTCGTTCATGTCTCGACTGGCTGAACCCCAAACCGATTGGACTTGTCACATCGGTAGGCCTGGGCGACCGACTGGGGTTGGCAACGCCGGGGCACGTGCGCGCGATGCAAGCCGTCGGCGGCAACATCGTACCTATTTTTGCGCAGCAATCCATCCGCGAAATGCAACGCACGCATCGCACGCCCGACGACGTGATGACCGATGCGACCTTCGGCGCGTTCGCAGGCGGTTGGCGCCAAGCGGTGGGCGCGGACGCGGATCACTTGAAAATGCCGGCGGACATTGACGCGTGCGTCGCGGCGGGCTATTCGTTCTTCACGATTGATCCGGGGGAATACGTTGACAGCGAAGCGGACACCGCACCGCCAAACACCATCACCGACAAAGTGTTGGCGCTGCCATGGAACGATTTGGAGAGCAGCCCCGAAGATTTGGAAAAACGCTATGCTGGCAAAACGATTCAACTCGAAGACCGCGCCATCACACTCGATGCTCAAGTGATCGCGCGTGCGGCGGCAAAGTACGGCCGCGCGCTCGCACACGTCGCGCGAATGTATCGCCACCTCGCCGCGCACAACATTCCGTTCGAACTCGAAGTGTCGGTGGACGAAACCGAAACGCCAACGACGCACGCAGAGCACATCTACATCGCCAGCGAGTTGAAACGTCTCGGCGTGCAGTGGGTTTCGCTCGCGCCGCGCTACATCGGACGATTCGAGAAAGGCGTGGATTACATCGGTGACGTGGACGCATTCGAAAACGATTTCGCGGTGCACGCGCAGATCGCGCGCGCGTTCGGTCCATACAAATTGAGCCTCCATTCGGGTTCGGACAAGTTCAGCATCTATCCCGCGACGGTACGCCAGACGCGCGGCTTGGTGCATCTGAAAACAGCGGGCACCAGTTACCTCGAAGCGTTGCGGACGATTGGCGCGCACGATCCCGCGCTGTTTCGGCGCATTTACGTTTTTGCGCGCGAGCGCTATGAGACTGATCGCAAGACGTATCACGTCTCGGCGGAACTGGCGCGCGCGCCGCGTCCCGAATCGCTCACCGATGCCGATTTGCCCGCGCTGCTCGATCAATTCGACGCGCGCGAGATTCTGCACGTCACGTTCGGCTCGGTGCTGACAACGAAAAAATCGGATGGCGCATTTCTCTTCCGCGACGATTTGCTCGCGCTGCTCCACACTCACCCCGACGCGTACGCCGCGAATCTGGAGCGGCACTTTGTCAAACACTTGAAACCATTTGTCGAAGGACGAAGGACGAACGACGAAGGACGAAGGACGAACGACGAATGACGAAGGACGAAAGCATTCGTCATTGGTCATTGGTCATTCGTCATTGGTCATTGGTCATTCGTCATCCGTCATTCGTCATCCGTCATCCGTCCCAGAGGGATAACTATGAATCTCAAAGAACTGACCCAGATGTACGATTTTACCGGCAAAACGATTGTCATCACCGGTGGTGCGGGAATTTTGGGCGGCGAAATCGCGTGCGCGCTGGTGGGTTGCAATGCGAATGTGGCAATTATGGATCGCGATCCTTCGCTCGCGCAACGTTTCATCAAGCGACTCGAATCGCCGGTCGGGCGCGCCATCATCGTGTATGGCGATGTGCTGGATGTCAACATCTTGCGTCAAACGGCGGAGCACGTCGTCAAAGAATTCGGCACGGTGGACGCACTCATCAACGCGGCGGGCGGCAACAAACCGCAAGCCACCACCACACCTGATTTATCTTTCTTTGACATTCCACACGACGCGCTCAAATTTGTCTTCGATTTGAACCTTCTCGGTACCATTTTGCCCTGTCAAGTGTTTGGAAAAATTTTCGCGCAAAAGGGCGAGGGTAACATCCTGAACATTTCCTCGATGAGCGCGTTTCGTCCACTCACGCGTGTGCCCGCTTACTGCGCCGCCAAAGCCGGCGTGAGCAATTTTACCCAATGGCTTGCAGTGCATATGGCACAAGAGTATTCACCCAGGATTCGTGTCAACGCGATCGCGCCCGGCTTTTTCCTCACCGAACAAAATCGCTATTTGCTTACTGACGAAAAAACCGGCGAACTCACCGCGCGCGGTCGCGCCATCATCGCGCATACACCGATGGGTCGTTTTGGCGTGCCCGAAGATTTGCTAGGCGCCGTGTTGTGGCTACTTTCGCCTGCGTCCGCGTTCGTCACCGGCGTCGTCATTCCGATTGATGGTGGATTTCAGGCGTATAGTGGCGTGTAAAGTGTGACGAATGACGAACGACGAAGGACGAAAGCATTCGTCTTCCGTCCTTCGTCATTGGTCAGGAGAAAAAATGATTGGCACTAGTTCAACCACTACCCCGCTCACCGAATCCGACGCGCGGCAGATTCTGGCGCAGGGCTTGGAACGCGTCGCGCTCGATAACCAACGCGTACTCGTCATCATTCCCGATAACACGCGCACCGCGCCGATTCCGCTACTCTTTCGCTTGCTGTACGAACAACTTGGCGCGCGCGTCGCGCGGCTCGACTATTTGATCGCGCTGGGAACGCATCCACCAATGACGGACGACGCGATCGCAAAACTGTTTGGCGCAACAAAGGCGGAACGCGCGGCGCGGTATCCCAGGTCGGAAGTGTTCAATCATCGCTGGAATGACCCGAACGCTCTTGCGACACTTGGCACGATTACGCGCGCGGAACTCGACACGCTAACCGGTGGATTGCTCGCGCAAGATGTGCCGGTACGGCTCAACAAACTGGTGCTGGATTACGATCACATCCTCATCGTTGGTCCCGTGTTTCCGCACGAAGTTGTTGGATTTTCCGGCGGCGCAAAATATTTGTTTCCCGGTATCGCCGGCGCGGAGATCATTGACTTTACACACTGGCTTGCCGCGCTGGTGACGAATCGCAAGACAATCGGTGTGAAAGAAACAGCAGTGCGTCGCGTAATCCATCGCGCGGCTGAATTCGTACCCAAGCCAATCACGTGCCTTGCGTTTGTGATGCGGGGACAGGCGTTGCACGGTTTGTATATCGGCTCGCACATTGACGCGTGGAGCGCGGCGGCGGATCTCTCGGCGCAGTTGAACATCGTTTGGGTGGACAAGCCCTTTACGCGCGTGCTCTCCATCCCCGCGCCGATGTACGATGAACTGTGGACGGCGGGCAAGGCAATGTACAAAACCGAACCTGCCATCGCGGACGGTGGCGAAGTCATCATCTACGCGCCGAATCTCAAAACGATTTCGGTCACGCACGGTCACTGGATCGAACGCATCGGTTATCATCCGCTCGAATATTTCACCAAACAACCGGATAAATTCACCGATGTGCCTGGCTCGATCAAAGCGCACAGCACGCACGTCAAAGGCACCGGCTCGTTCGATCCGAAAACCGGCATCGAGATTCCGCGCATTCAAGTCACGCTAGCGACGAGCATCCCTGCCGACGTTTGCAAACGCATCAACCTCGGTTATGCCGATTATCGCACAATCAATCCGCAAGAGTGGGAGAATCGCGAAGACGAAGGAATTTTGGTGGTGCATCACGCGGGGGAAATGTTGTATCGAGTCAAGTGAATGGGAGACATGCAGGGCATGTGCAAAGTCAGCCCCCTGTCATTGCGAGCCGCGCAGCGGCGAAGCAATCTCCACACCGCAATAGGGGATTGCTTCGTCGCAAAGACCGCTCCTCGCAATGACAAGCGGAGGCGC
>Ga0209101_1000392_pt1 | contig 36279 bp, 27 predicted proteins | sample ConPoolayeCmetaG_FD_185481 | JGI IMG/M metagenome (GOLD analysis project Ga0209101, IMG submission 185481) | Hot spring microbial mat communities from California, USA to study Microbial Dark Matter (Phase II) - Cone Pool mat layer C metaG... ...
GTCACCCACTGCGCTTCCCGGCGAGAAAAAGGTGGCAGGCGAAAATGGTTCTGAATCGACTCAGCCGGCCGGAGCCGGCGGCGCCAAGGCTCCCAAAGCTGTCCAGCCCGGCACACCCAAAACGCAAGAGTAAAACTGAACTCTGTAAATCTATAGGAGTGGAGTCGAGGCTGGGCCGGATTTAGCCCGGCTGAAGCCTCAATTCCCCGGAACGCAAGTCCGGATAAAAGAATGGTTCAAGGTTTCCGCATCCAGACGCGGGACAAGAAAAGCCAGGGCGACCAACCGTCGGATAAGCATAAAACACATTGTTTCCACCGTTGGGGGACGTGTGGGAGGAGTGTCGATTCGATGCATATATGTGGGTCTCCTCCAAACCATCTGGCGAGCGAGATTCGCCGAAAATTTTGCTTCACATCGAGGCGCATAGGGCCGATTTGTTTTTTCGTTTTGCGAGTCATTGCATCGTTGTGTATCCTCGATTTGCCTCCTTTGGGTTTGCCACGTTGGTTTTTTTCCTGTGTATGCCTGAGGCTTCCAGAGGCGAACGATGTCATTTAGGCGGTTTGTTGCCCAGGTCGTCATCTTGATCTCGATCAGCAGCCTCGTCGGGGCCGTGCTTTTGTTGCTTGGCATGTATGTGTTGCTCGATCTGGGGCCGGAGACACGCCGTGTCGAGCTGATCAAGCTGGCCATATATGCTCTGGTTTGCATTGCCGTGCTCAATGTGCTGGTATTGACCCAGTTGCGCGGGGTGTTACGCCTGTTGCGCGCCTGGGATCGCGGATGGTCGCCGGATGAGAGCATGTTACGGCATGCTCAATGGCAAGCCTTGACCTTTCCCGAACGTTTTAGCGGCCAATTGATCCTGCTGGCGCTTGTGTTGGCCTCGATAGCCGTATATGTGGATGTCAGATTCGGAGGCTATCAGTTGGAAGCCGACCTGATCAATGCGGCGCTGACGGTTGCCTTTTTGCTTGTCACCAGTTTTGTGATCAGCACCGGATTGCGTAGCCTGTTGCATCCAATCCTGATTCGCATTTTTCTGCCACCTCTGCCGATATGGCGGAGATTCTCGATCGGCGGGCGAATTATCCTGGTGTTGTTGCTGGTTACGTCGGTGATATTGGCCTCGGCAGGGGCATTTGTCTATTCGTATGTGATCAAAGGAATTGATGAACTGACCGCTCAAGATCGGCTTTACCGACTGGAAACGGAGGTTGTCCCGGCGTTGCGCGAGTCTGATCTGGACGAGTTGACTGCTTATGCCCGCCCCGATGAAGAGTTGTTTTTGCTCACCCGCACGGCTCGTTATATCGAACAGCCGCCGACGCGCTCATTGACGACTTATGAGCGGCGATTGCTCGCTCAAGCGCAGGCTTCGCTCAGTTACAAGCGCGATTACTCGTCTTTTCGCCTCGTTGCCGTGCCTGTTGATGAAGAACGAGTGCTCGGGTTGGCGTATGATTCGCCGGCAATGCAATCGGCATCGGCACGAGATGCATTGCGTGTTTATCTCTTCCTGTCTGCCGTAGCATTGGCATTTGCGGCGATCGCCGGGGGGAGGCTGGGGCGCGATCTGGTGCGCGCGCTCGAGTATGTCACCCGGCGAATGGAGGCGTTGGCCGGGCAGACCGAAGCCGTGTCTGGAACGTCGCTTTCATACCCTTCCTTGGACGAGATGGGCGAGCTGGTCGGCGCCTTCAATCGTGTTCAACAGCGCACGGCGAGTTATACCGCGCAACTGCAAACCTCGGTCGAGGCATTGAAAACGGCCAATTTACAGCGACAACAACTTTTGGACACGATGGTCGGCCTGACAGCACCGGTGATTCCGGTGGCCGAGGGAATTGTGGTGGTGCTGTTGTCCGGTTATTTTGACGAGGATCGGGCCATGCACATCCGCCCCAATTTGTTGAACGGCATTGTTCGCACTCGCGCGCGGATGACCATCGTTGACCTGACAGCTGTTGCCCAGGTCAGTGCGCCGTTGACCGAACAATTGTCGGCGGCGATTCGCGCAGTGAGGTTGATGGGCTGCCAGGTGGTGCTGACCGGAATCGGCCCAGAGCTGGCCTGGGCACTGTCACAGGCCGATACTGAATTGGAAAGCTTGCCCAGCCGTCGTCGTTTGGAAGATGGATTGGCCTACGCCTACGAGCGGCTGTCGATGAACTGATGCCCGGTGTGGGGAACACTTGGAAACCCATCCCAAAACCGTACAAGCGGCATCCCTATTCTGCTTGTACCGACGCATAGGGATGCGTCGGTTACAGTTTTCGACGCATAGGGATGCGTCGGTTACAGTTTTCGACGCATAGGGATGCGTCGGTACGGTTTTCGGATAGGCTCTTGAAGGCAGATTATGGACTTGTTGTTGCTCGTCTTTAGCGTCATCTTGCAAGTTGGAATCGGCAGCTATATTCTTTTTCAGGATGTGCGTTCACGGTTGCACCGGCTGTTTGCGTTCTTTATGCTGGTCAACGTGCTGGGCACATTCAGTAGCCTGTTGCGCCTGGCGCCGACCGAGCCATGGTTTGCCGCACGGCTCTTGTTGGCGAGTATGTTGATCGTTTTTGTTTGGACGGCGGCCTTTTTGGTTGTTGCCGTCACGGCGATTTTGCATCAGCGTGAGGCGATTGAACGGCTGTGGCGGGCGGTGATCTTGCCGGTCGGCGCAAGTGCCTTGCTCACCCTGATCGGCATTTTCATCTTTAATGCCCTGCCCGATCCAACGGTCATTTTGCACCCCCTGGGGCAGACCGGGCTGTATACGATCAATCTGGCAGCTTTTCCCTTTGCCTTTTGGCTGTTCGGCTACCAGGCGCTCTGCCAGATGATCGCGCTTGTCTTGATCGCCCTCGTGCTGCGGCGTCGGCAGAGCAGGCAATGGCTTTCGGCGCTGCTTTTAGGTGCGACAACCTCGTTTTTTGCCTTGGGAGGATGGCTCGGTGGCACATTGTTGACCAACCGACTGCAGATCCTTGTTCCGGCATTATGTGGCGTGGCCTTATCGCTGCATTTTGGCTACATTACCTTGCGCTATCGTCTCTTTTCGACGCGGCGGGTAGCACTGGGGATCGCCCTGGATCGGTTGAATGATGGTTTGTTGATTCTGGACGCCGGACAGGTGGTGCTCGATTGCAACCGTGCCGCCGTCGAATTGCTGGACCTGCCCAAAGAGCTGATCCTCAACCGCCCGGTGGCCCAGATATTGCAGGCCAGCCCCTTTCCTTTTTCGACCTGGCGAGGGATGCATGATGAGTTGAATCGCGCATCGCCCAAAACACAGATGGCGACGCGCGAAATAGAATACTATGTGAACGGCAAGTCCAGGATCGTGGTCAGTGAACTGACAACCGTCCAAGACAACATGGGCTACCTTGAAGGCTATGTGTGGATTTTGTACGACATCACCGAAAGACGCCAAAATGCCCGTGAGCTTGAGCAACGCAACCGTAAATTGCAAGACGCTCTGACCGAGTTGAAGTCGACCAGTGAGGCACAGCGCCAATTGCTGGAAACCATCCGTCTCCTTTCTGCACCGGCAGTGCCCGTATTACAGGGAATCATTGTGTTGCCGTTGTCGGGACATATCAGCAGCGACCGGGCAACCCTGATCATGACCAACTTGCTGGAAGGCATACGCGATTATGAGGCCCAAGTCGCCATCATTGACATTACCGGCGTGCCTAACGTCGATACCAGTGTGGCCAACCACTTGATTCAGGCTGCCCGCGCAGCCTCGCTGATGGGTTGCCGTCCATTGTTGGTCGGCATCCGCCCTGAAATTGCCCAGGTGATCGTCGAATTGGGTATCGATATGGGCGGCTTGCGCACGTTTACCGATTTGCAAAGCGGCGTCGAATATGCGTTGAATATGCTGGGCCGTCGCCTGGTGAGCTAAAAACCTGTCCGAAAAACCGCGCATAGGGATGCGTCGGCCGCATAGGGATGCGTCGGCCGCATAGGGATGCGTCGGCCGCATAGGGATGTGTCGGCCACGGTTTGGGTGTTGGTCGCGGTTTAGAGGAGATCGGGTGACAGTGGAGGAATGATGCAAGATAGGTGGAATCAATGTTTAGAAATCGGCCGTCGGCTGGCCACCACAACCGGCGTCATGGCCTTGTGCCAAACTCTGGCCGAGAGCTTGATGCAAACCGACATCGACCGGTGCACGGTTGTGCTGGGCTTTCGTTACGAAGGCGACTTGTTGGTAGAAGGGCAAAGCGTTGTCGTTCGTGACCTCGAGCCTGTCCGGGCCCAGACACATCTGGGCAAGACCTATCCGACGCGAGATTATCCGATGATCGAATTTGTTATCCGTGAACGCACCGGGGTGCGGATCGACGACATCAAAACGGATTGGCGGCTGGCCGAAGGTGAACGAGCCTTGATGAATGAAACAGGCACTTGCTCGACGGTCGTTTGTCCGCTGCTCAGCCGCAACCACGTGATCGGCTACATTTGGGTCGAAAAACGGGTCAGGGGGGGGTTTACCGACGAGGATTTGACCTTTTACCAGATCATTGCCAACCATGCTGCGTCGGCCATCGAGATGGCACAACAAATGGCCTCGTTGGAGCGCGAGATCACCCTGTTTCAAGCCTTGACCGAGAATGCCCCCTATGGTGTGTGGATGTCTACACCGGAAGGGGTGATCGAGTATGCAAACCGGGCCAGCCACCTTATGTTCGGTTATTCTTATCCACCTGCGGGGGAAGGCCGTGAAATGGTCGGGTTGATGATCGAACAATGTCTTTCGGCATCTTCGGCCCGTCAACTGCAAACGCAAATGCCGCAAATCCTCGCCGGTTCATCCTGGCAAGGCGAGTTGGAAGGCCGACGCAAAGACGGATCGACCTTTGATTTGCTCACCCTGGTTTTTGTGATCGTCAACGGTGAGGGCGCGCCGATGGCTATCGCGGCCATACATCGTGATATTACCGCGCAAAAACAAATGGAAGCCGAGCAAGAGCGCCTGAACCGTGAAAATATCGAAGCTCAAAATCGTCTGATCCGCGAACTTTCGGCCCCGTTGATCCCGATCACACAAGATATCCTGGTCTTGCCGTTGATCGGCGTGATCGACAGCGTGCGCGCGCAGCAGATCATGGAATCTATGCTGCAAGGTGTTCAGGCGTACAACGCCGAAGTGGTGATCATCGATATCACCGGTGTGCCGGTACTCGATACCAGTGTTGCCAATTACCTGATCCAGATGACCAGCGCGGCCGCGTTGCTGGGCGCCAAATCGGTGCTGGTGGGCATTATGCCCAGCGTGGCCCAGACACTGGTCGAACTGGGTGTTGATCTCTCGGGCATTGTCACCCGCAACAACTTGCAAGGTGGTGTCGAATATGCCCTGCGTATGCAAGGGCTGCATATCACCGCTTTGTCTAAAGGATGAGCAATGGCCGCTTTTTCACCGATACAGGCAGTTCGCCAAAACCTGGACAAACTGGTTGCTCAAGCCGTGCAACGCATTACCAGGGCCGATCTGCCTGGCATGTCCGTACTGGCCCGGCCGGTCGTCGAACAAAGCGTGCGTCGACTTTATGCCACTTTGCTCGACGCCTGGGAGGGGGGCACGCTGCAAACGTTCAGCGAGGTTGCTACACAGCAGGCCGAAATGCGCCGGCGTCAGGGAATGATCCAGGCCGAATTGACCCAAGTGGCCGTTATCCTGGCGCAGACACTGCTTGATGAGCCGACCATCCAAAACCTGAGCGACGCACAACGCGCCGGGCTACAACCATTGTTGGATGAATTGCTCGCCGCTTTCGGCGCACCTGCCGGTTTCCCCCGGACACCATCCCGCAAGGGAGGAAACGAGATGCCAGATCGTCGTGAATTCGATTACGAGCGCATTCTGCGCCAGTTGGAGACCAGTGCACAGGTCAGTCGGCAATTGACGGCCGCCCTCGACCTGGACGAATTGCTTCTGCAAGTGGTTGAATTGATCAAAAATAACTTTGATTATTACCACGTGCATGTCTACTTGCTCGATTCGGAATCGGGGGAGCTGATCATGCGCGAAGGGAGCGGCCAGGTTGGACGGCAACTCAAGGCGCGTGGTCATCGCATCCCACTGGGCAAAGGATTGGTAGGTGGAGTAGGCCAGACCGGCATAGCTACGCTGGTCGAAGACGTAAGCCAAAACCCGCAATGGCTGCCCAATGACCTCCTTCCCGACACACGCTCCGAACTCACCGTACCGTTGACCGTTGGTGACCGCGTGCTCGGCGTGCTCGACGTGCAAAGCAACCAGGTGAACGGCCTGACCCAAGCCGATTTACAATTGATGGAAAGCCTGGGCCGGCAGATCGCCGTGGCCGTGCAAAACGCCATGCTGTTTCGAGAAACGCGCGCGGTGAGCCTGATCTCGCGCGCGGTCAGCACCAGCCTGGGGCGCGACGAGGTTTTCGGCGCCGTTTCGCGCGAACTCAAAGCCGTGCTCGAATTCGATTACATGACCCTGGCCACCTACTATGAAATCACCGGCCGCGTCGAATTGATCGGCGTTGAAGACCGCACCGGTGCAGACATCCCCCTCGAAGAAGGGGTTCAGTTCGCCCTCGACCGCTGCGTGCCCGGCATTGCCATTGCTCAAAACCGCTCCCTGATCATCCCCAACCTGGCCGACCCAACCTGGGCCACCTTTATCGATGTCGAGATTTTGCTCAAACACGAAATGCGTTCGCTGCTCGCCGTGCCGTTGATGGCGCAAGGGCAAACCGTTGGCGCGATCAGCCTGGTCAGCCGACGCGAAAAGGCTTTTACAGCCGCCGACGCTCACCTGATGGAACAGGTCAGCGGGCAACTGGCTGCCGCGTTGACCAACGCGATGGTCTTTGAAAATATCCAGCAAATGGTCAACGCGCGCACCGCCGAGATCACCCTGTTTCGCAGCATGACCGAAAACGCCGCCGAAGCCATTGCCCTGGCCAACGTCGAGCAGATCATCACCTATGCCAACCCCGCCTTTTATCGCCTTTTCGGCTATGTTCCACAACAGGATAGCCTTGTGCGTCGCACCCTGACCTCTTTTATCGACACCGAAGATGAAGGGGCCCTGAGCGACCAGGTGCGCAGCTATGCCCTGCGCGGCGAACAATGGCGACGCGAATGCACTTGTCTGCGTCGGGATGGCACGCGCTTGATCGGCGACGTGACCATTTTCGGCATCACGGATCAATCCGGCGAACTGGTCGCTTTTGCCGCGATCGTTCGAGACATCACCGCCGAGCGCAAAATCATGGCGATCAGCCAGGCCGCCTCATCCACACCGGATTTGCAGCGCCTGGCTCCGCTGGTGCTGTCCAAAATTGCCCAGGATACCGATATTGATCGCATCGTATTGATTCTTTACGATCAGATCGATGCCGAAGGTCCTCAGAGCATGTCGATCGTTGCCGTGCACGATCCGGAATGGAGCGGTCACTCCATTGCCCCAACCCGGCTGACGGTTGAAGAAAGCCCCTTTTCGGTGCTGGTTTACCATGAACGTTCACCGATCTTTGTGGCCGACGTAGCCACCGACGAACGGTTGACCGAAAAAGGCCGCACCATGCTTCTCGACACCGGCATCCTTTCGATGTTGGCTTTGCCGATTTGGGTGCGCGACAGAATTGTCGGCGCGGTGATCATCGACTGGCGAAAGCGGGTCGAGTTGACCAAAGAACAGATCAACCTGTATCAGATTATGGTCAACCAGGTTTCCACCGCCGTCGAAAATGCACGGCTGATCGCCCAACAGCAACAAGAATTGGAAAGCACACTCGACCGACGTGCCCGTGAAGCGGCAACGGCCATCGAAGTCGGGCAGGCAATTGGTTCTGCACTCGAGCTCGACGACCTCTTTTTACAGGTCGTTACCCTGATCAAAGAACGGTTTGGCTATTACCACGCCCACCTTTACCAGGTTGACCCCGTGCACAACGATTTGAAAATGGTGGCCGGATACGGCGAGCCGGGGCGAATAATGAAAGAACGCGGTCACCGCATTCCAATGGGCCGTGGGTTGGTGGGCGCCGCCGCACAGACCGGTCAGCCGGTGCGCGTCGGCGATGTACACCGCCAGGAAAACTGGCTGCCCAACGAACTGTTGCCTGAAACCCGTTCCGAACTGGCCGTGCCGATCAAATTGGGTGAGCGCGTGCTCGGCGTACTCGATGTGCAAAGCAATGAATTGAACGGGTTGACCGAAGATGACGAACTTTTGTTGTTCGGCCTGTGCGGGCAGATCGCTACCGCGATCAACAACACCCAACTGGTAGAACAACTCCAGTCGGCGCAGATGGCGGCACAGGAGCGCGCTTATCAGCTTGAACTGAGCGCAGGGGTGAGCCAGGAGCTGGCTTCCACACTCGACCTGCAAACACTCCTTCACCGGGCCGTCGAGCTGATCCGCGAAGGGTTTGACTATTATCATGTGCACGTCTACCTGTTCGACAAAGAAACCGATATGTTGGTTTTGCGTGAAGGCAGCGGAGAGATCGGACAACTTTTGAAGCAACGTGGACACCGCATCCCACTCGGCAAGGGGTTGGTGGGCAAGGCGGCGCAAACCGGCATCCCGGCCTGGGCGTCGGATGTCACGCAAGACGAAACATGGATGCCGAACCCCTTGTTGCCGGAAACCCGCTCCGAGATCGCCGTACCGCTCAAACTGGGAGCAAATCTCATCGGCGTGCTCGACGTGCAAGACAGCCATGTGGGCGGCTTGACCGTCAGCGACCTGGCGCTGCTTGAAGGTCTGGCCGGGCAAATGGCCGTCGCCGTACAAAACGCCCTGACTTTTCAAAACATCGAAGCCGAGATCGAATCGCGCACGCGCGAGGTGCGCCGTTTTCAATCGCTGGCTGAAAACGCCACCGACGCCATCATGATCGTCGATCTCGAACGGCGCATTTCTTTTGCCAACAACGCATGCTACCAGCTCTACGGCTATGATCGCCATGCCGAGTCCTTGATCGGACGACCGCTGGCCCAGTTGTGGTCTGCCGACGCACAGGCTCTGATGGAACAAGCCATCGGTCAGGCGTTGGACGGCGGCTGGCGTGGGCGGGTGAGCCAGGTGCGCCGCGACGGTCGCCGGATCACCGTGTCGATGACCCTTTTTGCCCTGCGCGATGCTCAGGACAATCCAACCGCCATCGGCCTCTCGGCACGCGATATGACCATTGATGAGCTGATCGACCAGATCGGTCGGATCATCGGCATGGTCAACTCGTTGCCCGAACTGGCCGTTGAATTGCTGCGCGTGGTGGTGCAAGGGGTTGATATCGATCGCGGTTACTTTGTCCTCTACGAAGATGTAGGGGCGCAGGGCCCCAAGACGGCCCATCTTTTGGCTGCATACGACGAAAAAGCGCCCGATGTGGTCGAAATGGATTTTAGCAATGATTTCGATCATCATACCATCCATCGCTATTTGTACGAATCGCGCCATGCCCTGGTCTGCAACCCCGGTCGGCCTCGCACGGCGCAAATGGAGCAGGTCTGCGCCGAGCTGAACCGTCAGGTTTTTGCCGCCTTTCCCCTGATGATCCAGAATCAGGTCGGCGGGATGCTGCTCTTTGACCGCGAACAGAGCGAGCGGCCTTTTACCGAGGCCGAGATCGACTTTTTTGATACCGTTGCCCAGCAAATCTCGCTGATTACGGCCAACCTGATCTTGCGCCAGGAGCGAGAATACGAGACCGAACGCGAGTTGGAACGCCGTCGCCGGGAAGCATTGACGATCACCGAGGTTTCCCAGGCCATTGCGGCCGCCACCGCCCTGGATGAACTCTTCCGGCGGGTGGTCACCCTGGTCAAAGAACGGTTCAATTATTATCACGTTCACCTGTACCAATATGTCCCCGAACGGCAAGAACTGCTGCTGGTTGCCGGATACGGCGAACCGGGGCGCAAAATGGTCGAACGGGGGCATCGTCTGATGGTAGGCGGGCGTGGCCTCAACAGCACAGCCGTGATCACCAAAGCGCCGGTTCTGGTTCCCGACACGTATCAGGACCCCAACTGGTTGCCCAATGACCTGCTGCCCGATACACGTTCTGAACTGGCCGTGCCGATTATGATGGGCGATCGCGTGCTCGGCGTGCTCGATGTTCAACAAGACCGCGTCGGTGGGTTGAGCGAGAGCGACCAGAACTTGTTGTTGACCCTGTGCGGTCAAATTGCTTCGGCGATGGAGAACGCCCGTCTGTTCGAAGGGATGCAGGCGGCTCTGGATCGCACCGGCTTGTTGCTGAATCTGAGCACGGCGCTTTCGTCATTGACCGATGTGCAGGCGATTGCCGATGCGATAGCCGAGCAGTTGATGGCCATTTCCAGCATCGAGCGATGCTGGGTGGCCATTTGTACCTGGTTTGACCCACAGGGCATTCCCGAAACGGCCCGTGTCTACGCCGTGCGCGACCGCGATCCTAACTTTGTGGGCGGTATCGTCCCCGGCACCACATTCCAAATGTTCGAACATCCCACCTGGGCCGATCAGGTTGTTACCCACCGTAACGCCCTGATCATCTATGATGTCGGATCGGATGTACGTTTGTCGGCTTTTGAGCGCCGATTGTTGCAGAGCGATGCCGCCATATCGGTGGTGATCGTGCCGATGAGCGCCGGTGAGCGCGTGCTGGGCTTTTTTGCTCTGGAAGACCGCCAGCCTTATCTGTTTGCTCAAGCCGACATCGAACTTTACCTGGGGGTGGCCAACCAGGGAGCCATTTCGCTCTCCAATGCGCTGGCCTTGAACCAGGCCCGCGAGGCCCTGCGCGATCAGATCCGTTTGTATGAGGCAAGCCGGGCCATTGCTCTGGCCACCACGTTGGAAGCCCTAACCGGAACGATCATCGACCAGGTTGCCGCTACCCATGTCGATTGTTGCGAGATCCTCCTCTTTGAGCGACACGGCAATCGTCTCACGATCAACGTGGCCGGGGCCTGGTCGGCTGATGGGCAGATTCCGCCGGCCGGCACACGCTATCGGCCGGAAGCCTATCCGTTGTATCCTTTGGTCGAAAAGCTCGATGCCCATGGCGCCCGGCTGGTTGTCGAGGGCGAGTTTGCCAATCTGCCCGAAGCGACCCAGGCCATGTTGAGCGAACGCGGCGTCAAGGCGCTGGTGTTGGTGCCGCTGATTGCCGGTGAAGAGTACATCGGCTTTTTGTCTATCGAGCGACATTTAAGCAGCACCTTTAATGCCGAGGCGTTACGTCTGTACGAGACCATTGCCGGCCAATCGGCGGTAGCGTTGCGTAATGTACAATTGCTTCAAATATCACAAAATCAACTCCAAGACCTGCGCAAGTCCTACGATGAGGTCTCCCGTCTGGCCGAAACGGTGCGTCAACTCTCCTCACCGGTGATCCAGATTTGGCAGGACGTGCTGGTGCTGCCCCTGGTAGGCGTCATCGATTCGCAGCGGGCGTTGCGGGTGATGGAAGATTTGTTAAACGGCATTTCTCGTTTCCAGGCCGAGCAGGTGATCATTGACGTAACCGGTGTGCCGGTGATGGATGTGGCCGTGGTCAATCACCTGATGCAGACGATCAAGGCAGCTACCTTGCTCGGCGCGCGCTGTATGCTGGTGGGCATCGACGCAGACAAGGCACAAACCATCATCCAACTCGGACTTGACTGGAAAGGGATTCGCACGTATAGTAATCTCAGGGCCGGCATCCAGGCAGCGTTGGGCGAGCTTGGCTACGCCATCCTTCCGCTGCAGCCGTCGGCTGAGGAGGAATCGTTATGATCGAAGCGTCTCGCATTCCCATCCTCAAAATCGGCGATTTTCTGGTCGCCTCGATCCAGGTCGAGTTGTACGACAAGTCGGCGGTGATGTTCAAGGACAACCTCTTGCAACGCATCTATGAGACCAAAGCCAAGGGGTTGATCCTCGATCTGACTGCCGTCGAAGTGGTCGACTCGTTTATGGGACGCATCATCACCGAGGTTGGGCAAATGGCCCGCTTGATGGGTACCCGACTGGTGATCACCGGTTTGCAGCCGGCCGTGGCGATCACTCTGGTCGAGTTGGGGTTGGAATTGCACGGCGTCAACACAGCACTCAACCTTGAAAAAGGGATTGCGGCGCTCAACAGGCTCATTGCCGAAGGGGAAGGAGCATGAAAGAACGCATTGTCCCCGTTCGCAGTGACCTGGATATCGTCACCGCGCGCGTTGAAGGACGAGAAATGGCCAAAGAGCTGGGCTTTGGGGTGATCGACCAGGCCCGCATCGCCACCGCGATCTCGGAGCTGACCCGCAACATCGTTCAATACGCCGAAGAAGGACGGGCTATCATCCGCGAACTCGATTCCGGCGGACGTCGGGGGATCGAGATCATCTGTGAAGACCAGGGCCCCGGCATTCCCGACGTTGAGCTGGCTTTGCGAGATGGCTATTCGACCTCTAAAAGCCTCGGCATGGGCATGTCCGGCGCCCGTCGGCTGATGGATGAATTCGAGATCGTCTCCGAGCTGGGTGTGGGTACCACGGTGACCATTCGCAAATGGTTGCGTTGAGTTCGACCCAGAACTGCTTATCAAAAGCCCGCCGTCTTGGCGGGCTTTTGCCGATCCAGGGAGATAGTGATATAATTTTGCGACATTTCCTGACCGTCCGCCTGACTGACCAATTGAGGGCGGTCGAACATGTGTGTACATCTTGGAAGGATGAACGGCTAACCTGGAGATCATACGATGGTCCTGACCCGCCAACAAGTCGAACACGTTGCCGAACTGGTCAAGCTCAAGCTGACCGAGGAAGAAGTAAGGTTGTATCAGGAACAGCTTTCGGCGATCCTCGATTATGCCGCACGGCTGGATGAGCTGGACACGGCGGCGATTCCGCCGACGGCGTCGGTGTTGCCGTTGCGCAATGTGATGCGCGAGGATGTGGTGCAGCCTTCGCCGGGGCACGAGGCGATGCTGCGTAACGCACCGGCCGTGGAAAATGGCTGCGTGCGGGTACGGGTGGTGCTGGAAGAAAGCAATTGACGGAGCGATATGGCCCTTTTGCACGAACTCAAAGCGCATGAAGCGCGCACATTGCTTGACCAGGGCAAAGTTTCTGCCCTTGAATTGACTCAGGCTGCGTTGGCCCGCATTGCACAGGTAGACGAACAAATCAAGGCTTATCTCACCGTAACCGCCGACGCGGCGCTGGCTCAGGCTGCCGAGGCCGATGAGCGTCGGCGGCGTGGCGAACGTGGAGCGCTGCTCGGCGTGCCGATAGCGATCAAAGATGTGATCTGTGTGCCCGGCGCGCCGACGACATGCGGTTCCAAGATTCTGCGCAATTTTGTGCCCCCTTATGCGGCAACGGTGATCGAAAAACTGCGCGCTGCCGGCGCAGTGATCACCGGCAAGACCAACACCGACGAGTTTGCGATGGGCTCCTCAACCGAGAACTCGGCCTATGGCCCCACTCACAACCCCTGGTCGCTCGATCGCGTGCCCGGCGGCTCCAGTGGCGGCAGCGCGGCTGCCGTCGCCGCGCAGATGGTGCCGCTTGCGCTTGGCTCAGATACCGGCGGCAGCGTGCGTCAGCCGGCCGCCTTTTGCGGCGTGGTCGGCCTCAAACCCTCCTATGGACGGGTGAGCCGCTATGGATTGGTCGCCTTTGCCTCCTCACTGGATCAGATCGGCACGTTTGGGCGCGACGTGCGCGATGCGGCCTTGCTTCTCCAGGCCATTGCCGGACATGACCCGCGCGACAGCACCTCGATGCCCCTGCCCGTGCCCGATTACACCCAGGCCCTGGTGCCTGATTTACAGGGCATCCGCGTTGGCGTGCCCCAAGAATATCTGGGCATAGGGATACAGCCGCAAATCGAAACCGCCGTGCGGGCGGCGATCCAAACTTTGGCCGATTTGGGCGCCGAAATCATCGAGGTGCATTTGCCACACACCGATTACGCCCTGCCAACCTATTATCTGATTGCCCCCGCCGAATGTTCGGCCAATTTGGCCCGTTATGACGGCATCCGGTACGGCCTCAGCCAGGACGCCGAAGAGATTTGGGATGTCTACCGACTCACCCGGGGACATGGCTTGGGCGCAGAAGTCAAGCGGCGAGTGATGCTGGGCGCCTACGCACTCTCGGCAGGCTATTATGACCAGTTTTATCTCAAAGCGCAAAAGGTGCGCACGCTGATCAAACAGGATTTCGACCTCGTCTTTCAAGGCAGCGCTCATACCCCCCCGGTCGATGTGGTGGTCGGCCCAACCACACCGACGACGGCGTTTCGCATCGGCGAAAAGGTGAACGATCCCCTGCAAATGTACCTCTCGGACATCTTGACCCTTTCGACCAACCTGGCCGGCATTTGCGGCATTTCGCTGCCGTGCGGCTTTGCCGACGGGCTGCCGATCGGCTTGCAGATTCAAGGGCCGGCTTTTGGCGAAGAGAAAATTTTGCGCGTCGCTTACGCCTATGAGCAGGCGACGACATGGCATACCTGCAAACCGCCGTTAGACTGAATTCATCGATCAAAGGAGATTGTGATGAAGCTGATCATTCCGTTGGCAGGCCTCGGCTCACGTATGCGGCCACATACATGGACTAAGCCCAAGCCATTGATCCAGGTGGCAGGCAAACCTTTCTTAGGCCATCTGCTGGACAAGTTTATGCCTTATGGCATTGACGAACTGATCATCATTTACGGTTGGCTGGGCGAGCAAATTATTCAATATGTTGAGAATAACTACGCACATTTAAATCCAAAATTTGTCGAACAAAAAGAATTAAAGGGACAGTCACACGCTTTGTGGCTGGCCCGCGAGCATTTGCGCGGTGACGGCGTGATCATTTTTGTCGATACCTTTTTTGACATGGATATGCGCGTGTTGGAAAACCCCGGCGCCGATGGGCTGGACGGCCTGGCCTTTATCAAAGAAGTCGATGACCCGCGCCGTTTTGGGGTGGTCGAACTGGACGAACAAGGCTATGTGACCCGCTTTATCGAAAAACCGACCTCGACCGACAACAAAAAGGTGGTGATCGGATTTTATTGGGTGCGCGATTTGGCCAGGATGATCCGCACCATCGAGCAACAAATGGCTAGTGGGGTGACCTTCAAGGGCGAGTTTTTCCTCACCCATACCTTTCAGTTGATGATCGAACAGGGGGCCAGATTCAAACCCTGCAGCGTCGATGTGTGGCAGGATACCGGCAAGCCGGAGACAACCCTGCAAACCAACCGCTATTTGCTTGAACATGGCTTTGACAACAGCGCGACGGTGCAAACGTGCAATGGGGTGATCATCCCGCCGGTGTACGTCGCACCGGATGCGGTCATCGAAAACGCGGTGATCGGGCCATATGTCAACATCTGCTCCGGCGCCGTGATTCGCAATGCGATTGTGCGCAACAGTCTGATCGATGCCCACTCTACGGTGGAAGAAATTTACCTGGAAGGTTCGCTGATCGGCGAGCATGCCTGTGTGCGCGGTCAGGCTTCTCATCTGAACATCGGTGATGCGGCCACCGTTGGCCTGGAATATGTGGCCGATCACTCCTTTTCGTGCAAATAGAGTCTGGGCTTGGGCGATTCTATCTCCGGTAGCGGAATCGAGACTTTAGCCGGATTTTAACTACCAGATGTAGCCCGGCGCAGCCTCGACTCCACCACTGAATTGAGGTCTGCTGAGCCTGGAGTAACCGTTGGCCGTTGGTGGTCAAAATTTTGGATAACCATAATAATCATCACGTTTGAGAGATTGACGATGTATTTCGATCCCAAGGCACATCCTCATCGGCGTTATAACCCGCTGACCGGCGATTGGATCCTCGTTTCGCCTCAGCGTACCCAGCGCCCATGGCTGGGGCAGGTCGAAAAGCGCCCCCCGGAAGAACGTCCGGCCTATGACCCGCACTGTTACCTGTGTCCCGGCAACGCGCGCGCGAGTGGGGCGGTGAATCCGCCGTACACCGAAACGTGGGTCTTTGACAACGATTTTGCCGCCTTGTTGCCCGATACCCCTTCGACAATCCAAAACGCCGATCCGTTGTTTACATGTCAGAGCGTCAAGGGAGTTTGCCGCGTGCTTTGCTTTTCGCCGCGCCACGACTTGACGCTGGCCGAAATGGACGTGTCGTCGATCCGGCGGGTGGTCGATTTGTGGGCTGCGCAGGTGGCCGAACTGGGGCAAATCTACCGCTGGGTGCAGGTGTTTGAGAACAAGGGTGAGATGATGGGCTGTTCCAACCCGCATCCGCACGGCCAACTTTGGGCCGGTGATTTCTTGCCCAATGAGGTAGCCCAGGAAGAGCGGCAGCAGCGGGCCTATTTTGAACGCTTTGAGCGCCCCTTATTGCTCGATTACGTTCAGGCCGAGGCCGGGCAAGGCGAGCGGGTGGTGGTCGAAAATGCCCATTGGCTGGCGGTGGTCCCCTATTGGGCGTTGTGGCCCTTTGAAACCCTGCTTTTGCCTCGTCGGCCCGTGTTGCGCCTACCAGATTTGACTCCACCGGAACGTGACGCACTGGCCGATGCGCTCAAACGGCTGCTGGTCAAATATGACAATTTGTTTGCAACCTCTTTTCCTTACTCGATGGGCTGGCATGGCGCACCGTGCGGGGCGTCTACGCTCGATTCGGCAGACGGTGGGGCACACTGGCAGTTGCACGCCCATTTTTACCCGCCGTTGCTCCGTTCGGCGACGGTGAAGAAATTTATGGTTGGCTACGAGATGCTGGCCGAGCCACAACGTGACCTCACCGCCGAACAGGCCGCCGAACGGCTGCGGTCGATGTCGGAAGTGCATTACAAAGCGGCCTGTTCAAGCGTGTAGGATCGGCGCTGGTGGGTGTCCCTACGGTCTGCAGCCCGCTGGCCGGATTAAATTATTATCGACGAATCAAATCGGACAATGTTGTCTAGAGGAGGGTGATCAACGATGATTATCGGCATTCCCAAAGAAATCAAAAACAATGAATATCGTGTGGCCATGACACCGGGCGGTGTGGAGGCCCTTGTCGGCGCCGGGCACGCCGTGTTGGTCGAGGCCGGCGCCGGCGAAGGCAGCGGCTTTTCCGATGCCGAATACGCGCATGCGGGAGCTAAAATCGTCACCCAGGCCCAAGCCTGGATGGACGCAGATATGGTCATGAAAGTCAAGGAGCCGTTGCCGGAAGAATTTCAGTTTTTGCGTCCCAATTTGCTGCTTTTTACCTACCTGCACCTGGCGGCTGTGCCCGATTTGACCCGCGAACTGGTGGTTAAACGGGTGACCGGGGTGGCCTATGAGACCGTCCAATTGCCCAACCGCACTTTGCCGTTGCTGATGCCGATGAGCGAGGTGGCCGGGCGGATGTCGGTACAGGTCGCTGCCCATTACCTGGAAAAGATGAACGGCGGACGTGGCAAACTGCTCGGCGGCGTGCCGGGCGTGCGTCCGGCGGATGTGGTGATCGTCGGCGGCGGCATTGTGGGGATCAACGCCGCGCTGATGGCGATGGGCTTGGGCGCCCTGGTGACCATCCTGGAGATCAGCCCGGAGCGCATGCGCTATCTGGACGAGGTGATGCACGGACGGGTGGTCACACTCAGCTCCAACCCGCGCAACATCGCCGACTCGGTACGCCATGCCGATGTGGTGATCGGCGCGGTGCTCTTGCCGGGCGCCAAAGCACCTAAACTGGTCACCCGCGAAATGATCCGCTCGATGAAACCGGGCAGCGTGGTGGTTGATGTGGCCATTGACCAGGGCGGCTGTATCGAAACAGCCCGGCCAACCACCCACAGCGATCCGGTCTTTGTCGTCGATGGGGTGATCCATTATTGTGTGACCAATATGCCCGGTGCTGTGCCACGTACTTCAACCTATGCTCTAAGCAATGCCACGCTGCCCTACGCACTCAAACTTGCCAACTTTGGTTTGGTGCAGGCGGTTCAAGATGATCCGGCATTGGCCAAAGGGGTCAACACCTATCAGGGGCATATCACGTGTGAAGGGGTAGCGACGGCGCACAATATGGCCTATACGCCGCTGGATGAACTGCTCGACTAGCGTGGTTATCGCCCAACGCATTGAGCAGGTTCGTCAACGGCTCAATCTTGTGAGGAGAAAGCTCGATGCGTACATGGGTTTCACGCCGGGTTGCCGGCATTCAACCTTCGGCGATCCGACGCTTTTTCGACATCTTGAATACAATGGACGATGTGATCTCGCTCGGCATCGGTGAGCCGGATTTTGCCACACCACAGCACATCTGTCAGGTGGCCATCGATTCGCTCCGTCGGGGGCAGACTCGCTATTCATCCAATGCCGGGGCCATTGAATTGCGCGAGTTGCTGGCAGCCAAACTGAACGAGTTGTATGGCGTATGCTATGACCCGCAACGCGAGTTGGTGATCACCGTAGGCGCCAGCGAGGCAATTGCGGCGGCGATGACGGCGGTGATCGATCCCGGCGACGAAGTGATCGTCGTGCAGCCCTGTTTTGTCTCTTATGTGCCCGAAGTGTTGATCGCCGACGGCGTGCCGGTGATCGTCGATACGTATGTGCAGAACAACTTTGCCGTAACTGCCGCCGACATTGCGGCCAAGATCACACCGCGCAGCAAGGCGATCTTTTTGAGCTATCCCAACAACCCGACCGGGGCGGTGGTGCCGCGCGAAGAGATGTTGCGCATCGCTGCGCTGGCCCAGCAGCACGATCTGCTGGTGATTTCCGATGAGGCTTACGACCGTCTGGTGTACGGCGTAGAACACGTCTGTGTGGCATCATTGCCGGGCATGCGTGAACGCACACTGTTCATCGGCGGGTTTTCCAAGTCCTATGCCATGACCGGCTGGCGGATCGGCTTTATCGCCGGCCCGGCCGAGATCATCGCTGCGGTGGCCAAGGTCCACCAATATGACATTATGTGTGCGCCGACAATGGCCCAATATGCGGCCATTCAGGCCCTGCGACACGGTGAGCCGGACGTGCAGCGAATGGTCGCCGAATACGACCGTCGTCGCCGTTTTACGCACCAGGGCCTGAATGCCATCGGCCTGCCTACCTTTGAGCCTAAAGGCGCGTTTTACTGTTTCCCGCGCATAGATCACCTGGGCTTTAGCGATACCGAGTTTTGTGAACGGCTGTTGCTTGAGGAAAGGGTGGCCGTGGTGCCGGGCAGCGGTTTTGGTCCCAGCGGCACGGGGCATGCACGCCTGTGCTATGCCGCTTCAATGGAAAACCTGGAAGAAGCCTTGCTGCGCATGGGACGATTTGTAGAACGGTATGGTAAGTAATTTTTTTCTTTTGAGGAGTCTTGGATGCGTCATCTGTGCATTGTCGGTACCGGCTATGTCGGCCTGGTGACCGGGGCGTGCTTTGCCGATTTGGGCAATCAGGTGGTTTGCCTGGACGTGGATCAGGCCAAGATCGACAAACTCAACCAAAACATCATTCCCATCTATGAGCCGGGGCTGGAAGAAATCGTCCGCCGCAACCGGTTGATGGGACGATTGAGCTTTACCACCGATTATGACGAAGCGTTGCGCAATGCCGAATTTGTGTTTATCGCCGTCAACACGCCGGAAGGGATGGAAGGTGAAGCCGACCTGCGCTATGTGCGCAGCGCCGCACAGCGCATCGCCGAGACGCTCGACCATGACGCGATCATTGTCAACAAGAGCACCGTGCCGATCGGCACCGGCGATTTGGTGACCAACATCGTTGAACGACATAAAAAGTCCAACGTATGCATCCGCGTTGTCTCGAACCCCGAGTTTCTGCGCGAAGGCTCGGCGGTGTATGATTGCCAGAATCCCGACCGGGTGGTGCTGGGCTCAGAAGACCGCGAAGCGGCCGAACGGGTGGCGCAGCTCTATCTGGCCTTGCGTTGCCCGATCATGATCACCGATCTGCGCACGGCCGAGATGATCAAATATGCCTCCAACGCTTTTTTGGCCACCCGCATCTCATTCATCAACGAGATTGCCAACATTTGCGACGAAATGGGCGCCGACGTGCTCGAAGTGGCGCAAGGCATGGGCTACGATCGACGGATTGGCCACGCTTTTCTCAGCGCCGGGCTGGGCTGGGGAGGAAGTTGCTTTCCCAAAGACGTACAGGCCCTTGAATATATGGCCTCTACGCACGGCACTCATCCGCAACTCTTACGCGCGGTGATCGAGATCAATCGCTTTCAGCGGCGGCGGGCCATTCATCAATTGCGCGAGTGGCTGGGTGGACTAGACGGCAAGACGGTTGGTCTGTTGGGGCTTTCCTTCAAGCCCAATACCGATGATATGCGCAGCGCACCGTCAATAGAAATTGCCCATCTGCTTTCCACCGAAGGGGCACATGTCAAAGCCTATGATCCGGCAGCGATGGAGAATGCACGCCACCTGTTGCCCGAAGTCGAACTTTGCCCCGATGCCTATGCCCTGGCCGAGGGCTGCGACGCCTTGATCGTTGTCACCGAGTGGAACGAATTCAAACACCTGGACAAAGCCCGTCTGCGCGCAGCGATGAAGCAACCTTATTTGATCGACGGAAGAAATATCTACGATGCCCAAGAGATGAAATCGGTAGGATTTGTTTATTGGGGAATGGGGCGCGGTAAACCATAGGCCAACTCGCGGCCTGGGTAGGAGTTCAAAATGACCTCAATTCTGGTCACCGGCGGGGCCGGCTTTATCGGCAGCCATACCGTTCAGGCGTTGCTCGATCGCGGTGACACGGTGATCTGCCTGGACAATTTCAACGACTATTATTCACCGCAGCGCAAATATCAGAACGCAGCCTTGAGCCTGGGCCGTCCCGGATATACGTTGATCGAAGGGGATGTGCGCGACCAAGACGCGCTCCAGGCCCTCTTTGAGGCACATCGCCCACAACGGATCGTGCACATTGCGGCAATGGCCGGAGTCCGTTATTCGATTGAACATCCGCACCTGTACGAGTCGGTTAATGTCGGCGGCACGCTGAATATCCTCGAAATGGCCCGCCGCTACAATGTCGAGAACGTTGTTTTTGCTTCTACATCTTCGATTTACGGCGCACGACAGGCCATCCCCTTTAACGAGGCAGATCGCGTCGATTGGCCGGTTTCACCTTACGCCGCCACCAAACGCGCTGCCGAACTGCTGGGCTACACGTATCATCACCTCTATGGGCTGAATTTCACCGCCTTGCGTTTTTTCACCGTTTATGGCCCGCGTGGCCGCCCCGATATGGCTCCCTATCTGTTCACCGAGGCAGTGTTCAAAGGCACCGACCTCAAAATGTTCGGCGATGGCAGCTCTTCACGCGATTATACGTATATTGACGATATTGTACAGGGTGTGCTCGCTGCTGTTGACCGACCGTTGGGTTACGAGATCATCAATTTGGGCAACAACCGCACCATCTGTTTGCGCGATTTCATTGCCCTGGTTGAAAGGTTGGTCGGCAAAAAGGCCAGGGTGGTGCAGGTGCCGATGCCGCCCGGCGATGTGCCGCGCACATGTGCCGACATCGGCAAAGCCCAACGGCTGCTCGATTACAATCCACAAACTCCTTTTGAAACCGGTCTGGCTCGCTTTGTCGACTGGTATCGCGCGGAGGTGGCTGCTCAATGAACCGTGATGCCAAAATTGCGCTGATCGTGATCGCTGTTTTGCTTGCCTGTTGCCTGATAACCTTTTGTGGTTCGACCATCTCTTGTCTGTTGATCTATCAATTGGTGCCGACCTCCACGCCGACATCGCTGGCCCCGGTGACGGTTGCGCCCATCAGAACGCTGGAAGCGTTGCCCACGTATACGCCGACCCCCCCTTCGGTTGGTGAGCTATCGGCGACAAGCTCTCCGACACCAACGCGAACGCCACGCCGTTTGACGCCCTTTGCCGTCACGCCGACTCGGGTTGATCCGTCAATCCCGCAAGTGACGCCCTCAACGCCCACCCCAACGCTCGCTTCCCCCTCGGTCGACATTCGTCCTGCCCCCGACGGCTTGACCACCGAGCAACGTTTGCTCCAAACCGTGCTGCCCGAACGTGACATGCGGTTGTTGGCCGAACGACTTAAAAAGGTCGGCCCGGTGCCGGTGATCGTTCACGCCACGCCGCCCGCTTACGAACTCGGTCAATCGGCGCAGTTTTGGGTTGGCAACCTGGACACCAACGAAAACGTCCAGATCACCGCTGTCTTGCGCCACATCACGCCTCATCTCTATGTATGGGTCGAAGAAGGGGTACCGCACGATTTGGATGCATTGATCCGGGCCGCCGAAGAATTTGAGGAGAAAATCTACCCCACCAACCGTGCCTTTTTCGGCAGCGAGTGGACGCCCGGTGTCGATAGCGATCCGCATTTGCACATCTTGCACTCGACCAGTAAACGGATGGGCGGGAGCATTGCCGGTTATTACTCCAGCGCCGACGAGTATTCTCATCTTGCCAATCCGTATTCCAATGAACGTGAAATGTTTTACATTGCCATTGACAACACCAGCCCCGGCGACGGCTTTTATGAGGGCGTGTTGGCTCACGAGTTTCAGCACATGATCCACTGGGCCAATGACCGCAACGAAGAGACCTGGTGGAATGAAGGCTGTTCTGAACTGGCTGCCTATCTGAACGGATATGACCCCGGCGGTTTTGATTGGATATTTCTCATGGATCCGGATGTCCAGCTCACGAGCTGGCCCGAAAGCGGCGAGTCTATGGCCAACTATGGCGCCAGCTATTTGTTCGCCGCCTATGTGCTCGGCCGCTTTGGTGAAGAGACGATGAAACAGATCATCGCCCACCCGGAAAACGGCACGGTCGGGTTTGATGCCGTGCTGGCCGAGTACGGGCTGACCTTTACCGATCTCTTTGCCGATTGGCTGGTGGCAAATTATGTGGACAATCTGCAAGCCTTTGTCAACGATCCGCGTTTTGACTATCCAGATCACCTGGTCGGGCCGGCGTCGACCGATGTCAGCCATGACCGCTACCCGGTTGAGCGAAGCAGCACGGTTCACCAATACGCTGCCGATTACATCGAGTTGAACGGTGACGACGATTTGCAAATCGCGTTTCAAGGCGATACGGTCGCGCGACTGGTGCCCGCCGATGCGTACAGCGGTCGCTATGCCTGGTGGAGCAATCGCGGCGACGACAGCAATGCCACATTGACCCGCGCCTTTGATTTGCGCGGCGTGACCCAGGCCACCCTTTCGGCCTGGATGTGGTATCAGATCGAAGAAGACTGGGATTACGCCTACGTTGAGGTGTCAACGGATGGCGGAAAAACATGGGACCTGTTGAGCGGCCCCTCGTCGACGACCAGCAACCCCAACGGCAACAGCTTTGGCCCGGCCTATACCGGTTCGAGCAACGGCTGGATCAAGGAAACTTTTGACCTGACCCCTTATGCCGGGAAGCAGATTTTGTTTCGTTTTGAATATGTGACCGATGACGCGGTCAACCAGCCCGGCTGGCTGATTGACGATCTGAGCATTCCGGAATTGGACTACAGCGAGGATTTCGAATCCGGTCCAGGCGGCTGGGAGAGCGGTGGATTCATTTATAGCGACAATCTGGTCGCCCAGCGCTATCTGGTTCAGGTGATCCTCCTCGGCCAGGAAACCCAAGTGCTCCGGCTCGACCTCGACGCGGCGCAACATGGCACACTGACCTTGCGTGGTTTGGGCCGTGATTTCGACTCGGCCGTGCTGGTCATTTCGGCGTTGGCTCCTTCGACAACCGAAGTGGCTTCCTATACCTACCGGATTACAGTGGTTGATTAAGCGCCTCTGGAAACCGTAACCGGCGCATCCCTATACGTCGGTATGGGCGCAATGCTTTTCAAAGGGCGCTCCGGAGTCGAGCCTTCAGGCGAAAAAGCGGCAGGAAATCCGGCTAAAGCTTCTACTCCAGTATGTAGATTCGCCAGCGTCTAGTTCAAAATCCGGCGAGGAGGCAGCGCGTATTTTTGACGTTCAGGAGGTGGCACGGTGGCAATTGAATACCCTGATGTGATGAACGACGTAATCGATGCGCGTCAGCGTTACGAGAGCGGCGCGGTGCAGTACCTGGCATGGTTTTCGCCTGCTCAAACGCCGCCGGGCAGCACACCGTTGCTGAATCTGATCGTGCAGAGTGTGATGGATGTCCCCGTCCAGGTGCAAATTCGACTGGGTCTGCCCCAACCGGATCGCAAACTCAAAAACTTGCCCCAGCCGATGTTCAATCTCTTTCAGTCCGAACTCGGTTTAACCCTGGAGAGCGGCGAGGTGGTCAAATTGACCATCCCGGTCTACGTGCAGCGACATGTGCCGCCTGGCCCCTATGCGTTTGCGGTGACCGTCCGTTCGGCGCTGACCGCCCAGGGGGAGCGCGTACGCAGCAAACAGGGCGCCGACCGCCTGGGAGCGTTCAAAATCCGTCATCCTGAAGGCCTGGGCATTACACAAATCACCCCCCGTGGATTCCAAACCCGCGAAGCCGCCGGTCAAAGCGTGCCGCTCCAGGTTGTACCTACCGGCGAAGCCCCTCAGCCGATGCCCGAATTAAAGCCGACACTCGATTCGCTGTGGACCATCGCCGATTGGGAGCCGATCCCACCGGCACAGCGTGAGCTGAACGATCGGCGCATCTACATTATGCCCGAATTGACCGCTCAAAACCTCTACATGCCCTTTATGGAGCAAACCGCGATCGCCTTTTTGGGGTGCGGCGTGCGCTTTCATGTCGGCGAGGCCATCCTGGTGACCAAAATGCTCACCTACACCGTGCTGTATATGAGCAGCAACCCGGTCTGGCTGGACTGCCTGATGGTGCCCATCTATGCTTTGGCTCAAGCCACCGGTGAGCCGACCGACGACGTGATCTGGTTGTTGACCGCGTTGGGTTACTCGAACGTCGTCGAATTGTCGATTGCTTTGGCCTTTTCGCTGATCGAAGAAGCGCTTCAACGTCAACCCTGGACCCCTGATGAGCAACAAGGTTTGCGCGAGTTTATCGTGGCGTGTTTGGAGGCCGGCGAATCGCTGTCTGGCGAATTTGTGTATCTGCCGCTGGTGTTGGGCGGTTTGCTGGTCGCCGATCAGGTGGTGATGGAAGGGGAGGATGTCGGCGAGACGCTGGCGTTGGCGGCCCAGGCCAAAGCGGCCAAAGCCGACCTGTTTGCCGACCCCGATTTGCAGTCGATTGCCGAAGTGTTTGACCGCCTGTTAGCGCTCAAAAAAGGCCAAATAGCTGCTGCGTCGTGAGCCTGGCCTCAAATTGGTTTTGTTCTGGAGAAATTGTTCAATGGTTCTTGATCGTTCAACCCGCTTGCGTGTTGCGGCGAACCGTCGCTACCTCGAATATGATGATGGTCGCCCTTTTTTCTACCTTGGCGATACGGCCTGGGAGCTTTTTCATCGTTTGCGGCGCGAAGAAATCGAGTATTACGTAGAAAATCGCGCTCGTAAAGGCTTTACGGTGATTCAAGCCGTCGCGTTGGCCGAGTTGAGTGGCTTGGATACTCCCAATGTCTATGGTGAACGCCCCTTGATCGACAACGATCCGACCCGGCCGAACGACGCCTATTTCAAGCTGATCGATGTGACCGTTCAGATGCTTGGTCGATGGGGGATGTTCCTCGGTCTGTTGCCCACCTGGGGCTGTCATTGGAAGTTGAATGCCGGGGGCCAAACGGGCATTTTCACTTCCGAAACGGCAGCCGTGTACGGACGCTTTCTCGGCGAACGCTACCGCGATGCGCCGCTGATCTGGATTTTAGGCGGCGATCAAAATGCTACCGATCCGCGTGAGCGGGCGGTGATCGAGGCGCTGGCAGGCGGTTTGCGCCAGGGCGATGACGGCCAACATCTGATCACCTATCACCCCCGCGGACCGGGCCAATCTTCTGACCTGTGGCACAACGCCGAATGGCTCGATTTTAACATGTCTCAGTCTTCGCACGGAGCTCGAGATCATGACAACGGCCTTTTTGCCGAACATGACTATGGCCTGATCCCACCCAAACCCACCCTGGATGGCGAGCCACGCTACGAGATGATCCCGGTGGGGTTTTACAACAGCGATACCGTTCAAGTGCGTCGTTTTGACGATGCCGATGTCCGCCAGGCCGCGTATTGGTCGCTGTTGGCCGGCGCATGTGGGCATACCTACGGACACAACAGCGTCTGGCAGATGTGGGAGCCGAAACGTCGGCCGGTGATCGGGGCGTGTGTGCCCTGGCAAACGGCTCTCGATCATCCCGGCGCTTTTCAAATGGGCTACATGCGGCGGCTGTTCGAGTCACGTCCGTTTCATAAACTGGCCCCGGCACAAGCGGTGATCCTCGACGGACCGCGCAACGGGGGAGCGAAAATCCGCGCGGCCCGTGCCATCGACGGCAGTTTTGCCTTTATCTATTCTCCGCGCGGCGAGCCGTTTACCGTGCATCAAGGGATCATCGCCGCGCCCCGTGTGTGCGCCTCCTGGTTCGATCCACGCTATGGGGTTGAAACACCGCTGCACACCACCGATACCCCCAACATTCAAACCTTTGTTCCACCAACCGCCGGCCGTGGCTGCGACTGGCTGTTGATCCTGGAAGACGCAACCAATTTGCCCAAGGATTGATGCTCGATGAAATTAAAAGAATATCTGCGGTATTTAAGTGTATTTTTCGTTGTTTCGATTTTGCTCACCGCGTGCGCATCCCCATCACCAACGGCAACGCCCGCCGACCTGGCCACGCAGTCACCACCTACACCGACAGCCCAACCCGAGTCGACGCCGACCTCAACGCCACGTCCGACACGCACCCCCACGCCAACACCCGAACCGACACCAACCCGCATTGCGGCCTCGATCCGGGTCGAGGCCGGGGCAGCAGGAACGTCGTTTAGCCCGTTGATGCTGGGCAGCAACCTGCCGGCCTGGCTCAAACCGGTTCAATTTGAAAACGAACAGTTTCGTCGACGGGTGGCGGCTTCCGGCGTTACCCTGTTGCGCATTCCGGGCGGTTCGTGGGGCGATGAGTATGGCTGGCTGAGCTGCGAGGTGGGGCAAGACATGCCCGGCGCGTTCCCATGCCGTTTTCCATGGGCTTCACGGCCTACCGATTTCATCAGCTTTTTCCGTGGTGTCGAGGCCTTGGGGCGACGCATCGAGCCGATGTACATCATGAACGTGAACTATACCGCCCAGGAAGCCGCCGCGGCGGTGGCTTTTTATAATGCTCGCATCACCGACACGACTCCCATCGGTGTGGATCGCAACGGCACCGACTGGAAAACGGCCGGGCACTGGGCACAGTTGCGCGCCGATCATGGCAACCTTGAGCCGCTGGGCATTCATTATTGGGAGATCGGCAACGAAGTCTACGGCGGCAAGCCGGGCGGCCCCGGTTGTAAGGCCAACGGGTGGGAGGAGACGTGGACCTGCCTGGGCGACGAGTATATGCTCGGCACCGATGCCCACGATGGTGCATTGGCGTTGCGGGCGGCGATGAAAGCGGTCGATCCGACCATTGTCGTCGGGGTGGTGGGCAGCGGCGATACGCCTTACGGCAACCGGTGGAGCAAGGCTGTGTTCGCGTCGGGCGGCGATCAAATTGATTATTTTGTGATCCATACTTACCCAAATTATCACAATTATGGCAATCCGGCCAAAGAACTGGCCGAAATTTTGGCCATGCCGCAAACGCATTGGAGAACGCTCCGATATGGGTGTGAGCAAGCTCTGGTCGAATATGCCGGCGGCCGGCGTATCCCGTTGGTGGTCAACGAGTACGAGATTGTGCCCGAATGGGGCAAGCCGGACATCCGTAATTATATGAACAAATACGTTGACGCCATCTGGATCGCCGACTCGATCGGGCAAATGATCGTCAACGGGTTTGACATCGCCGCCCAGTGGGACATTATGAACGGCAAATCGGATGATTGGGGCAATGAGTTTGGGCTGATGAAGGCCGACGGTTCAAATGACCGCCAGCCGAAATACTGGGCTTTTCCGATCTGGGCGCGCTTTGGCACGATCATGCTGCCGGTCGAATCGTCGGCCAAGGCAGAGAGCGAATTGAGCGTTTACGCCGGGCGGCCGGCCGAGGGTGTCGTTTCCCTGTTGGTGATCAACAAGAGCGACCGTTGGGCCGATGTCGAGATCACCCTGACGGGGGTAACCCAGATCGAGGGGGGGCTGCGCGATTGGGTCGTCGCCCCCTCGCTCGACGCGACCGTCGCTGCCTTTAACGGCGTGGAAAACCCGGCCGATGACCTTGCCGATGCGCCGCCGGCCCCAATAGAAGCCGGGCAGGGGAATCGGCTGGCCTACACCTTGCCGCCCCTGTCGATCATTTTGTTGCGGTTGAACGTCAAATAGTCTTCAAGACCCTAAAGGTCTCAAAGACCTTTAGGGTCTCTCATCCGCCGAAAAAATTCGCTTTCCAACATTGGCACGACCTGATCGGCTTTGACCTGGGCAATGTAATGGGCCAGGTATTCGACTTCTAACTCGCGCAACTTGAGCCCCTTTTCGCGGGAAGCCGGCCGGGCATCACCGGCGTAATGTTCCGGGTGGTCGGCATACCACCAGATGCCGGAACGGGTGGGTAGTTCGCTCAAGCGGCCCAGCGGCATGGCCGGTTCGGCAGGCACGCGCTCCATCTTGACCAGTTCCGGATGATTGGCCAATGAAATGCTGGTTTCGCACTCGCAGGCGTGCCCATGATAAGAGGTTTCCAGGATGGCCTGCCATTCGGCTTCTTTGCCCGGCATGATGTTGTGTGTGGGGATGTAAAGCGAGTAAGGCTTTTGTGTCCACAGCGTGCATTGACCCAAAAAGCCCAGCAGGTGATTGTTGCCGCCATGGGCGTTGACCACGATGATTTTCTTGAACCCATTGCGGCCGATCTCGTCGAACACGGCCTGGATCAGCTCGAGCAACAAGGTGGGTTCAAGGGTGATGGTGCCCGGAAAACAGCGCGCTTCGTAAATCTGACCGAAATAAAAAGGCGGAAAGACCACTGCCGGCTCGCGTTCGGCGGCCAGGCAACAGAGCTTGTGCCCGTTCAAATAATCGGTGCCCAGCGGCAGATGTTCACTGTGCTTTTCGACGACACCCATCGCGATCAGGCAGACGCCGGTATCGCGTACGGCGCGGGCAAAATCGGTGGCGGTTAATTGTTCCCATTGCATCGTTCATTCTCCTTTTTCGGCCCTAAAAGAGGCTATCCGAAAAACCGTTACATAAGGCCCTAAAGGTTTCCGAAACCTTTAGGGTCTTTTAGCACAATTATTCAAACTTGTCAACCGGAGGTAAAAATGAAAATCTTGATCGCAGCAGATATGGAAGGCGTGACCGGTGTGGTGCATTGGGATCACGTCACCAGCACACACGCCGAATATGCCCGCTTTCGCCCGTTGATGACCGGCGATGTCAATGCAGCGATCCGTGGCGCGTTTGACGGCGGAGCCGACCAGGTGATCGTCACCGACGGACACGGCAACGGTCGAAATATCCTGATCGAGGTACTGGACGAGCGGGCGCATTTAAACAGCGGCGGCACACGTCCTTTTTCGATGGTGCAAGGCATTGACACCGGCGTAGACGCGGCCATGTTTATCGGCTATCATGCCCGTGCCGGCACCCCCAACGCCATTCTCGATCACGTTTGGACCGGCGGCATACACAATGTCTGGTTGAACGGCATTTTGGTCGGCGAGATCGGCCTCAATGCGGCCGTATGTGGCCATTTTGGCGTGCCGGTGATTGCACTTTCCGGTTGTGCGGCCGCTTGCGCCGAGGCCCAGGCCCTCTTGGGCGATGTCGAAACGGCGCCGGTCAAGTGGGCCAGCGGGCGCATGGGTGCCGAATGCCTGCCGCCGGCGGCGGCACAGGCCGTCATCTACCAGGCTGCACGGCGGGCGGTGCAGCGATTGACCCAAGGCCAGGCGCCCTCGCCCTGGGTGGTGCAAACGCCGATCAAACTGGCCGTCGAGTTCAACACCTCTGAAATGGCCGACGGGGCCGCCCTCTTGCCGGAAGCACAACGCGACGGGCGCACTTTGACCTTTGTCGCGCCGGATATGGTGACGGCATACCGGCTTTTCCGCGCAGCGGCTTCCCTGGCATAGAAAGAATGTTTTATGAAAATCTATGATATAACTTTGCCGATTTCTGAATCGTCGGTGGTATGGCCCGGCGACCCTGCCGTACAAATCGGGCTTTTGTCCGGCCTGGAGCAGGGCGACCATTCGACGGTTTCGCAGCTCGTTATGAGCGCGCATACCGGCACCCATGTGGATGCGCCCAAACATTTCATCGCCGGGGCTGAAGGGGTGGATCGGCTGCCCCTGGATGTGCTGATCGGCCCGGCGTGGGTTGCCGATGCCGGGAATGCGTCGGCCTTGACGGCGGCGGTGATCAAGGGGTTGAACATTCCGCCCGGAAGTGAACGGGTGCTGTTCAAGACGCGCAACTCGCAGCACTGGGCCGACGGCGAAAAGGTTTTTTTCAAGTCCTATGTTGCCCTTACTATCGATGGCGCACAATACCTGCTCGATGCCGGCATCCGGCTGGTGGGGGTGGATTATCTCTCGGTGGCCCCCTTTGAGGACACGGCTGCCGTTCACCGCCTGCTCTTGGGTGCCAAGGTGGTGGCCTTGGAGGGGTTAGACCTGAGTGGCGTCCCTCAGGGGGAATATCAATTGCTTTGCTTGCCGCTCAAAATCGGCGACTGCGACGGTGCACCGGCGCGGGTCGTTTTGATCGAGTAATGTTCTAATTTTGTCATCCGGCTGCCGCAAATCGGCTTGACGGTGCCCCGATGTGGGGATAAGATCAAAGCAATTCATTTTCCCGCAGGTTCTCGATCTGCGGAAGGATAATCAGGATCGCACAAATGTCTGAAACCATCCTGGTCGTTGACGACGAGCCACCCATCGTCGATCTGCTGGTTTACAACCTGGAGCGTGCGCATTACCGCGTCCTGGTCGCACACGACGGCATAGAAGCGCTGAACGTCGCCCGGCGCGAGCAGCCCGATTTGATCGTACTCGATCTGATGCTGCCCGGCCTGGACGGGTTGGATGTGTGCCGCGAACTGCGCAAGTGCGGTGATCTGCCGATCATCATGCTCACCGCGCGCGATGCCGAGGTTGATCGGGTGGTGGGGCTGGAACTGGGCGCCGACGATTACGTGGTCAAGCCGTTCAGTGTGCGCGAGTTGATGGCCCGCATCAAAACGGTGCTGCGCCGTGTGCGGCCCAAAACAGAGGCCGTTGCGGCACAGGTTGGGGATGTCGTTGTGTGTGCAGGCCCCCTGATGGTGGATGAAGGCCGCTACCAGGCTTGCTGGGGCGACCGGCATCTCGATCTGACCACGCAAGAGTTTCAATTGCTGCTGACACTGGCCCGTCATCCAGGCCAGGTGTTCAGCCGCGAGCAACTGCTTAGGGCCTATCCGAAAAACGCAGCCGACGTATCCCTATGCGTTGGTACGAGCGGCATAGGGATGCCGCTTGTACGGTTATTCGGAAAGGCTCTATAGATGGGGTGTGTTTCAGCGGTCGTACCGGCACTCTTGTTGTACAATCTTCATCAGCCAGCGCATGCGTCCCACGCCGGTGCCGGCGGCCAGCGACCCGGCGGTGGTGATTTCAAGCCCGCCGCTTTCGCCGGCTTTGCGAAAATCGTCAATCACCCGCTGACGGATTTCTTCGGGAGTGCCGTTGCGCAGCAACATGGGCGGCAGTTGGCCACGGATGTAGGCATCGGGCATTTTCTGGCGGATCAAACCCGGGTCCACCGTCGGCCCATAGTTGACATTGCGAATGCCCAGCTCGTATTGTTGATCGATCAAGTGCGCCATATCGCTGTCGGAGTGTTGCGAGCGCGGCGCGGGGGGCGGAGCCAGCACGTCCATCACCTTTTTCAGCACCGGAAAGCAATACTCGCGGTAAAGGCGGGGACTAAAAAGTGCGCTGTTGTCGTCGGTGATCCACCAGCCCGGCTGATCATTTCCGCTAAAACGACGTAGCACCAGGTTCAATTCGATCATCTTGTCGGCCAGGATGTCGCGGAAACGGGCGACCAGATCGGGATGGTCGTACATCCACATAAAAAGCACGGTCGGGTCGATCACCGAGGTCATGATCGTCGCCGGGCCACGGCTGCCGGTGCCCAGGCGTGGCAACGGTTTCCCGGCTGCCCGGCGCGCTTCCCATTCGGCCCGATATTCCGGCGGCAAGGCCCATTGTTCGATGTCGGTCGCTTCGGCTTCGTCCAGGATTTCGGCAAATTCGTCGGGATCGCTCGTGACCGGTACCAGCCAGGGCGTGCCTCCCTCTTCGTAGGCAAACTCGCAATGGAACAGGTTTTCGATGCGCTTCGGCTCGTGTTCCCATGTGTCTTCGTTGAAAAAGGCCAGCCCCACATACTCGCGGGTGATCGCGTTCACTTCGCGGTGTAGGGCATCGCGATATGCTTTGTCCCGATAATAGCGCACCGTTGAAGGCACGGCCATAAATTCAAAGGCCCAGTGGTCGTCCGGCGAAAAAGTGAGTGCGCAGCGCGGCTTGTTGCGCGTAAAGGCGTGACAGGCCGCGTTTTCCTCCCAAAAAGCCTCGGTGTCCAGGTCTTGGGTCAAAGCCATAAATTCCGGTTCAATAATAGCCACAGTTTCCTCCCTGATTTTTTTTGGTTGATGTCGCTCCACCTCATTTGTGTCGGGGAATTGCTCAGCTTTTTTCCAGGTCACAGATCAACGCGGATCAAAATCCGTGTCTTGTTTCATAGGACACGGATGAACGCGGGTTCAACGGATTGATACGGATTAAAAAATCCGTGGCCATCTGTCGCATCCGTGTCAGTCTGTGTCCTATTATTTCTCAAGAGCAGATATGTTGGATCTCGATTTGTTATGCCTGACGCCCTACCTCTTGCAAGATCATCAGGCGCTGGATGTTGCCTTCGACCCGCAGTTTGTGCGTGCTCAGGGCTACCATCGGGTTTAGCTTGCCGGTGAACAGTTTAAGGGCATCTGAAGCATCCATCCGCATGGTTGCTTCGGCCTCCCCATCGCCGGATTCGAGCCGACAGCGTCCTGCGTCGATGATCAAGCGGTAAATTCCCTCGCCCGCAATGTCAAAGCGGATTGCGGTGGTCAGGTCGGGTTTTTTGCCGTCGAGGGCACGGGCCAGGGTGCGCAACACTTCGCCGACCGGTTGAGCGGTCTTGTCGGGGGATGGCGTGTGCTGTGCCGGTGCGGCCCCGGCGGCGACTTGTTCTACCTGCGCGTGTGACGTAAAAGCGCGGTTGCCCATCACTTCGACCACCTCACCGGTGATCTCGAACTCGCCTCTGAGCCGGATGTCGTCTGAACTGCTGCCGATCAGCACATCGACATAGCCCGGCTCGACCACAAAACGCATTTCGTGGTTGTAAAAGCCGAGCTGACGCATCTCGACGGTAAACGTCACCGTGCAACGCTCGCCGGGGGCCAAGGTGACCCGTTTGAATCCGGCCAATTCCTGAACAGGACGGGTGACCCGTGCCAGGCGGTCGCGCAGGTACAGTTGCACCACCTCGTCACCGGTCATGTGACCGCTGTTGGTCACTTCGCAGGCGATGGTGATCTGTCCCCGGCTGTCGACCTGGGCTGCGCTTAGGCGCAGGTTGTCATACTCAAAACGGGTGTAGCTGAGGCCGTGCCCAAAGGCGTACAAGGGCGTGAGCGGGATGTCGGTATAGTGGGTGAGGGTATTCTCTTCCGGCCGTTGGTAACCGCTCCCCATCTTGTGATAGTGATAGATGGGGATTTGACCCTCGCTGCGTGGAATGGTCACCGGCAGTTTGCCACCGGGGTTGATCTCGCCAAACAGCGCGCCGGCAATGGTTGGGCCGCCTTCTTGACCGGGGTACCATGCTTCGAGGATTGCCGGGATGTGTTCGGCGGCCCAGTTCACTGCCAACGGCCGCCCGTTGATCAACACCAGCACCGTGGGTGTGCCGGTAGCCCAGACCGCTTCCAAAAGCTGTTGTTGCATGCCGGGCAAGGCCAGTGATGCGCGGTCCTGTCCTTCACCGGTGGTGCCATCGAACATAGAAGAACGGTCGCCCAAAACCAGCACGGCCACATCGGCGTGGCGGGCCGCCTCGACGGCAGCGGCGATGCCGTCGGCAACTCCGCCAGAGTCGCCGGTAGCGGTTGGTGGATCGGCGACGTTACATCCCTTTTCATAGATAACCTTGGTGTTCGCCGAGACCAGCTTTTGGATCGCCTCACGCACGCTGATTGCCGAATACATCTCTTTGATCGTCGCCTCGATGTCGCGCAACCCCGGCATGTTGGCCATATTTTCCAGCATAGCCGGGTCAACTGCCGTGTCCGTCGGCGATGTGTCGTCGGTGGGAGGAGCAAAAAGGGCGGCGAATTCGGGATTGCGCAACAGTTCGTTCATCATTTCAAGGGTAGGTGGGTAGGTGTACCAGCCGAAAAAGGCGCGCACGCTGTCGGCATGCGGGCCGATCACGGCAATGCTGCCCAGGTCTTTGCGGAGCGGTAACAGACCATCGTTCTTGAGCAGCACCAGCGATTTGGCCGTGATCTGCTGTGAGAGGACACGGTGTTGTGGGTTGGCAAAAAGGGTCGGAATTTGCTCGATTTGCGCATAGGGGTGCTCAAAGAGGCCGAGCCGGAATTTCCATGTCAGGGTGCGCCGTACCGCCTGATCGATCAGCGCAATGTCAACCCGGCCTGCGCGCACGGCTTCGACCAGTTTGGGATACCCTTCCGGGTTGGGCAATTCGACATCCAGTCCGGCTTCCAGGGCCTGAATGCCGGCTTCTTGCAGGTCGGCGGCGACGTGAAACTGGGTGAGCAGTCGGCGGATGGCAAAATAATCTGAGACGACAAAACCTTGAAAGCCCATTTTGTCGCGTAGCAAGTGGGTGAGCACCTCTTTGGAAGCCGCGCACGGGATGCCGTTGATCTCGGAATACGAGTTCATAATCGAACCCAGGCCGGCTTCACGGATCGCCGCTTCAAAGGGACGGGCAAAGCACTCGTACAGCTCGCGCATACCGACGTGGGTGGTGGCGCAGTTCAGGCCGCCCTCGCTGAGACCGTAGCCTAAAAAGTGCTTGCCGGTGGCGATCACCCCTTCGCGCAGGTCTGGCCCTTGCAGGCCACGCACGAAAGCAATGCTCATCGCGCCGCACAGGTAGGGGTCTTCGCCGTATGTCTCGTGGACACGTCCCCAACGGGCGTCGCGGGCGACATCCATCACCGGCGATAGCGCCTGGCGCATGCCGGTGGCCACCATTTGCCGGCGGATGATATCGGTCATTTGTTCGACCAGTTCGGGTGACCAGGTGGCGCTCAGGCCGATGGCGGTGGGAAAGTTGACTGCCTGGGGGGCGACAAGTCCGTTGAGGGCTTCGTTGTGGAAAATGGCCGGAATGCCCAGGCGGGTCTGCTCAACCAGATAACGCTGAATCTGGTTGATCCCTTCGGCGATGGGTTTGATTTGCGTGCTGCCGAACATCCCGATGCCGGAGATTTGACCGATCCCATGCGGAAGGGTTGCCTGCAGTCGAGCCTCGTTTATCCCGCCTGGCCCCCAAAAGGCCATCGGCATGATGCCGCAAAGTTGGGCTACTTTTTCTTCGAGGGTCATCTGGCTTAACAGGTCTTCGACGCGCCGGTCGATGGGAAGAGATGAATCTTTGTACTTCATTATACCTCCATTATCATAAAGCTTGACCATTTGGTTCGATTAAATCGGCTTCTTGGCGCGCAGGCCGACGCATAGGGATGCGTCGGCCACAGCGGCCACAGCGTCGGCCACAGCGGCCACAGCGTCGGCCACAGCGTCGGCCACAGCGTTGGCCACAGCGGCCACAGCGTCGGCCACAGCGTCGGCCACAGCGGCCACAGCGTCGGCCACAGCGGCCACAGCGTCGGCCACAGCGTCGGCCACAGCGGCCACGGCACCGGGTCGGCCACGGCACCGTCGCAAGCGGAATCCTTATGCTGCTGGTGACGGCTGTAAAATCACTTTCATCAGTCCGGGTTCGCGGTTGTACAACCGCTTGAACCAGCTTGCGCCTTCTGCCAGGGGCGCAACGGCGCTGATCAGCGCGTCGACGTTGATCCGCCCGCGCGCGATCATCTCCAGGGCGGCCGGGTATTCACCACATGAAGCGCACGAGCCGTACAGGGTGATCTGGCGGGTTACGGCGGCCTGCAGGGGCAGGTCGACATAGGGCGTCAGATTGCCGATCATGGTCAGTGCGCCACCTTTGCGCAGGCTCGACAAGGCCAGGTTAAAGGTAGATGGATGGCCGACCACCTCAAAGGC
>Ga0209101_1000393_pt1 | contig 36208 bp, 32 predicted proteins | sample ConPoolayeCmetaG_FD_185481 | JGI IMG/M metagenome (GOLD analysis project Ga0209101, IMG submission 185481) | Hot spring microbial mat communities from California, USA to study Microbial Dark Matter (Phase II) - Cone Pool mat layer C metaG... ...
CGGTAGAGATTGACCACGGCATCGGCCCGGTGGCCCTCAGCGGCACGCGCAGCGTCAGCCCGGCCAGCACCACCACCTACCTGCTCACCGCCCATGGCCCCGGCGGGGACGCCACGGCCACCGCCACTGTAACGGTCAACCCGGCCCCCGCCATAATCGCCACCATTACCTACCATAGCTACGATGCGGCCACCGGCTTGGTCACGTTCCAGATCGTGAACCACGTGGGTGGGGCCACGTTAGAGAGCGCACGGGCGCAGATCATCAATCGCTCCACCGGCGCCAACTACTACGGCCCGGCTACCTCCGATTCGCCGTTCCGGGACAGTCCTACCTCTGACGCCCTGGTAGATAGCATGGCCACGGGCACGAAGTATATGCGCTATAGACTCGGCGGCAATCCCACCGGCGTGCCCTGCCGGGCCACCATCACGCTCTATACGGGCGAAGGCTCGAGCGGCGTCAGTTCCACCAAGACCGTGGACTTTGACCTGCCCGGCGCGGCCGGCATCAACGCCACGATCACCTACCACAGCTACGATGCGGCCAGCGGCTGGGTGACGTTCCGCATCGTGAACAATGCCGGCGGGGCTACGCTGGAATGCGTGCGGGGCGAGATCAAGAACCGCTCCACCAACGCCACCTACTTCGGCCCGTCTTACTCTGACTCGCCGTTCCGCACCTCGCCGACGCAAGAGAGCGCGGGGGACCCGTCCATGACGGCCGGGCAGACGCGCTACCTGCGCTTCAAGCTCAGCGGCAACCCCACCGGCGTGCCCTGCCGGGCCACCATCACCCTCTACACCGGCAACGGCCAGACCGGGATCAGCCAGGTCAAGACCGTGGACTTTGACCTGCCCGGCGGCGGGGCCGGCATCAACGCCACCATCACCTACCACAGCTACGATGCGGCCACCGGTTGGGTGACGTTCCGCATCGTGAACAATGCCGGTGGAGCTACGCTGGAATGCGTGCGGGGCGAGATCAAGAACCGCTCCACCAACGCCACCTACTTCGGCCCGTCTTACTCTGACTCGCCGTTCCGCACCTCGCCGACGCAAGAGAGCGCGGGGGACCCGTCCATGACGGCCGGGCAGACGCGCTACCTGCGCTTCAAGCTCAGCGGCAACCCCACCGGCGTGCCCTGCCGGGCCACCATCACCCTCTACACCGGCAACGGCCAGACCGGCGCCAGCTCCGTCAAGACGGTGGATTTTGACCTGCCCGGCGGCGGGGCCAGCATCAACGCCACCATCACGGCCTACAGTTACGACCCGGCCACCGGCGCGATCACGTTCCGCATCGTGAACACCGGCGGAGTCGCCATCGAGTGCGCGCAGACCCAGGTGGTCAACCGCAACACCGGCGCCAACTACTATGGCCCGGCTTACTCCAACTCGATCTTCCGCTCTACCCCTACGGGTTCACTGGGGAGCAACGTGCCCGTCGGCGCCACCAGGTACATGGTCTACCTTCTCTCCGGCAGGCCGACCGGCGTGCCGTGCCGCGCCACCATCACGATCTACTCGGCCGACAACAAGAGCGGCAGCAGTGTCACCAAGACGGTGGATTTCAACCTGTCCTAGCGAATCTGCGAATCTAAGAATGGACGAATGGACGAATGGACGAATGGACGAACCAGTCCATTCGTCTATTCATGAGGAGGGACAGACATGACCCGTAAACTCATCGCCTTGTTGGTCATCGGGGCGTTGCTGGGGCCGGCGCTATCCTGCGTCTGTCCGGTGGGGCAGCCAGGCGCGGTGAGCCAGGCCAGCGTGCAGATCGCGCAGCCGGCCGCGGGGACGGTGGTGTCGCCGGGTCAGGCCGTGCCCATCGTGGCCGTCGCCAACGACCCGGCTGGTCTGACCCGTTTGGAGGTGGAGGTGGACGGCACGATCCTGGTGGCGCAGAGCAGCCCGCAGCCGACCCCCAACCTGGTGGCAAGCACTACGTGGAGCAGCAACACGACCGGCCATCACGTGATCCTGGCCCGGGCGTTCAACGCGAAAGGGCAAACCACGCAGTCGGTGCCGGTGGTGGTGCAGGTGCAGACGGCGGCGGCGCAGGCCGAGGAGGTGCTGATTCCCCAGACCACTAAGGTGCTGAGCGGGACAACGCCTCTGAACCTGGCGTCCGTTTCAGAGGATGGCTCGACCTTCACCTTTGCCAAGACAGACCCTCAACTCCAGTCGCTCCAACCAGGCGACGTCATCGTCGGTGACGTCTCGGTCCATACCCCAGACGGTTTCTTGCGCCGGGTTGCTCAGGTCCAACCGCAGGGCGACGGCGTGGTCGTAGTGACCCAGCCCGCCCGTCTGGAGGATGCCATCGAGCAAGGCAGCCTCAGCGTTAGCCGTGCTCTCAAACCCGGTGACGTGCGTGCCGGCTTTGCCCGACCGGGCGTGGTCCTGGCCTCGCTGGCACCGATGGCAGCTCCAGACAGGTGGGTAGTAACCCTGACCGATGTCTTGTTATATGACGGGGACGGCAATCCCAACACGACCAAAGACCAGATACGGGCCAATGGCGAGATCGCCTTTGAGCCACGTCTGGATTTCGAGTTGCGGATACGATGGTTCAAGATCCAAAAGATCGCCCTGGTGACCGGGGCCACCGAGAGCATCAATCTGCGGGTACAAGGTGAAGCGCAGTTGCTCAATGTCCACAAAGAGGTACAGGTAGCCTATTATCCCCTTCAACCGATCACGTTCTTCATCGGCCCGGTGCCGGTGGTGCTCACGCCGGTGCTAAACGTGGTGGTAGGGCTTGACGGCTCAGCGCAGGTGGGCTTTGTGGCGGGGGTGACCCAGCAGGCCAGCCTCTCGGTCGGCCTGCGGTATGAGAACGGCCGGTGGACCCCGGTGTCCGACTTTACTAACAATTTCAGCTACACTCCCCCTCAGGTGACCGGCAAACTGCGAGTTGAAGCTTATGGCGGGCTTCAACTGGCGGTGCTGATCTATGGCGTGAGCGGCCCCTGGGGTTCCCTGAACGCCTACTATGGGCTTGACGCGGACATCCACCGTGTCCCACCCTGGGAACTATACGGGGGACTGCGCTGCCAGATTGGAGTTCGCTTCGCGATCCTGGGCTACCGCATAGCAGACTATTCGACCACCGTGCTGGATCGCCAGGCCAAGATCGCCCAGGCCAGACCTCGCGCCACCGACACGCCCGCTCCCACGGCCACGCAAACACCCCCGCCCCCGTCGAACCATGCCCCGATCATCACCAGTTTCACGGCCGATCCGCAGACGGTGCCGGCCGGGGGCAGCGCGGCCCTCGCCGTCAGCGCGTATGACCCGGACGGCGACCCCTTGAGCTACTCGTGGAACGTCGAGGGGAACCGGGGCAGCATTGCCGGCTGGGCCAGCGCCGCGTACACCGCGCCGGGGGAGCCATCCAGGAGCGGCCCGGTCACGATCACGGCCATCGTTAGCGATAGCAAGGGGGCTGTGGCAACGCGGAGTGTGGTGGTCACGGTGGTGCGGCCGGCCGGATTATATGACCCCGGCCCGGCATTCCAGCCTTCCTGGGCCGGCAGTCCGGTGGTCCAGGACCGGCTGGGCTGGGCCACCGAGCAGCAACGCAATCTGCCCTCGGCTGGGGCAGACATCCGGGCCGTGGAGCAGCCCTTCGAGCGCGGGCGCATGTTCTGGTATAGTGACGTGCGGCTAATCTACAGCCTGTACACCGACGATCACCGGTGGCAGGTGTTCAACGACACCTTCAGTTGGGCCGATCCGTCGCCTACGCCACTGCCGCCCACTGGCTGCACCGCGCCTATGCAGGGCGGGTTCCGCAAGATCTGGTGGAACGAGCCGAACGTGCGCGCTCGCCTGGGCTGCCCGTTGCAAAGGGAGCAGGCGGTTAACGGCACCATCCAGCTCTTCCAGCACGGGGTGATGATCAAGAGTGGCCTCACCGGGCAGGTCTTTGTCCTGTTCAGTGACAACGAGACCTGGCAGTAGAAACCTCAGGGTGCGACGCGCCTGAGACGGCGCAATTCCTGCTTACCCTCCCGCAGGTTTGAGCAACCTGCAGGAGGGTAGGCTTTTTCTGGCCTCGAGCCTTCAAAGCCTCTACTCCAGTGACTTATCAGGCTGTCTCCAGATACCGGCGGCGTTCCCAGTCCGTCACCTGGGTACTGTACTCGTGCCATTCGCGCCACTTGGCCTCCAGATAACGACGGCTGGCCTCTGGTCCCAACGCCGCGATCAGCACCTCGTCCGCTTCCAGGGCCAGCAGGGCCTCGCCCAGGGTGCGGGGCAGGGTGTCAATGTGGAGTTCTCGCAACCGGCTGTCGTCAAAGCCATAGACGTTCTCCTCCACCGGGGGCGGCGGGGTCATCCGGCGGCGGATGCCGTCCAGGCCGGCAGCGAGCATCCCGGCGAAGGCCAGGTAGGGATTGCAACTGGGGTCCGGGCAGCGCAACTCGGCCCGGGTGGCCTGTTCCCAGCCCGGCGAATAGCGGGGAATGCGGATAAGGGCGGAACGGTTCACCTGGCCCCAGCAGATATAGGCCGGAGCCTCATAGCCGGGGACCAACCGTTTGTACGAGTTCACCGTGGGAGCCACCAACGCCGCCAGGCCCGGCGCATGGGCCAGTTGCCCGGCGATGAATTGATATGCCACCGCACTCAGGCGATAGGGATCGTCTGGGGCAAAGAAGGCATTGTTGCCCCCGGCATCGAACAGACTCTGATGGGTATGCATCCCGGAACCATTGATGCCAAAGATCGGCTTGGGCATGAAGGTGGCGCACAGGCCATGCGTCTGCGCCACGGCCCGGATGGCATACTTGGTGGTGATCACGTGATCCGCACTGGTGAGGGCATCGGCGTAATGGATGTCAATCTCATGCTGGCCGGAAGACACCTCGTGGTGGACCTTTTCCACCTGGATGCCCATGGCTTTCAGGGCGACAGAGATGTCCTGACGCACCCGGGCCGCCGTATCGCGCGGCGAAAAGTCAAAGTAGCCTCCCACGTCGTGGGGCACCGGCTGGATGTGCGGCGCGCCATCCATGCGAAACAAGAAGAACTCGAACTCTGGCCCCACGTTGAAACGATAGCCCAGGGCCGCGGCCTCGGCCAGGACCCGTTTGAGGACGCGCCGGGGATCGCCCTCGAACAACTGATCGTGGGGGGTATAGACATCACAGATGAGCCGGGCCACCGGGCAGGTGGCCGGCTCCCAGGGCAGGATACAATACGTAGCCGGGTCTGGCAACAGCCTCATATCCGTCTCATAGATGCGAGCAAAGCCCTCGATGGATGAACCGTCGAACCAGACTCCTCGTTCCAACGCCTCGCCCAGGCGGTCCACCGGGATCGTCACGTTCTTTACCGCGCCGGGGATGTCCGTAAATTGCAGGCTGACGAATTGGACCCCATCGGCGGCGATGCGTTCGTTCAGTTCCTGGCAGGCATGGTGTTCGCTCATGATCAGAAACCTCCTCAAAATATATGCTTGCCGGGGTCTCTCCCGGCCCAATTCATAAAGGGGCAGATAGCCGGTCGGGACTATCAAGCGGCTCCGCCTGGCAGCGCACGAAGGCTGGCCGGCCTGAGGCACAAAAAAGGCACCCGGGTGTGGACCGGGCGCCTTTGCCGCTGTCTCGACCCCCAACACGCCGTGGTTGGGCTGGTAAACCGCCGGTTATCAGTCTTCCTCGATCTCTAGCTGCCGGGCCAGGATGATCGCCTCGGCCACCTCCTTCATGGGTTTGCGGGTGTTCATGCTCATCTTCTGGATCTTGCGAAAGGCGGCCGCCTCGCTGAGACCCTGGGTATCCATCAGGATGCCTTTGGCCCGGTCTACCACCTTGCGGGTTTCCAGAGCCTGTTGCAAGTCATGCATCTCGGCTTCCAGGGCGCGAAACTCGGCAAAGCGGGCCAGGGCCACCTCGATAGCCGGAGCCAGGTCCATCTCCTTCCAGGGTTTGACCAGGTAGCCCACCACGCCGGCCTCCTTGGCCCGCTCGACCAGCTCGTGATGGCCGTAGGCCGTGATCAACAGCACCGGGGCGATCCGTTCCTGGGTCAGGAGCCGGGCAGCCTCGATCCCGTCCATCTGGGGCATCTTGATGTCCATCACCACCACATCCGGCCGCAGCTCACGGGCCATGTTGACCGCACTGGCGCCGTCGCTGGCTTCTCCCACCACCAGGTAACCAAGATGCTCCAGGCTCTCTTTCAGGTCCATCCGCACCAGAGCCTCGTCTTCGGCGATGAGCACTCGTTTCACAGGGTAAAACCTCCTTCGAAAATAGCCACCGGCCTTACTGCTCGCGGTGGGGTTGCAAATCCCGTACGAGCTTGCTCGCCTCCACGCTCTGCGTGGGTGCTAAACGCCGGGTCGCGCGGTCAGGGCCGTCTCGTCTGCCTCGTGCCCACGCTGAGCGTGGGCACGAGGCCGGGGGGCACACCCCGCGCGATCATAAGATAGCCGCCGGCGCATGGTGGCACACCCCACGCGAGCATGGTCGCGCAGCATATTTTTCATCCTACGGGGTACGCCCGGCGCGTAAAGGTCTCCTTGAAAGCGTATCGTAACTGCCTACCCTGAACCCTCCCGCAGGTTAGAAAGGGGCTGGCAACCGATGCAGCCGATCATCTGGGCGCGTCTGCGGCGTCTGGCCTGGTCATTGCGCCCAAACCTGCGGGAGGGTAGGTAGTTACAGCGTATCAATATGAACTACAGGCCGCTGATCGGGGAGACGGATGGAGCCGGAGCAGGTTGGGGAAAGAGCACGATAGCGCGTACCCCGTGGTCGTGCTGAAGCTCTAATGTGCCTTTCAGCTCTTCCTGCACCAGGGTCTGGACGATGCGCAGGCCCAGGCTCCCGTCCTGGTGAATATCAAACCCCGCCGGCAGGCCGATCCCATCATCTCTGACTTCCACCAGGACGTTGGTCTGCTGAGCGCATAGTCGGACGACGATGGTTCCGCTATCCCGGTCGGCAAAGCCGTGCTCCAGGGCATTCTGGATCAGTTCGTTGATGACCAGGGCGCAGGCCGTGGCCTGTTGCGCTGGCAGGTAGACGTCGTCGCTGACCAGGTTGAGCTGGATGGACCGCTCCGGGTCTACGATGCCCCGGCGGAGCTGATGGATCACCTGCTGCGCGATGTCTTTCATGTTAATAGGCAGGCCCTCGCTCTGGGTCAGGAACTCGTGTACCACGGCGATGCTGAGGATGCGGTTGATGGTGATCTGGAGGATCTGCCTGACCTCCTCTGACTTGCTGCGCCGGGCCTGCAATCGCAACAAGGCCGCGATGGTCTGCAGGTTGTTCTTGACCCGATGATGAATCTCCTGGATCATGGCGGTGCGGATGCGCAGGTCACGCTCCTTGCGGCGGGCCTCGGTCGCGTCATGGATGGTGAGCAACACTCCCCAGTAGCCAGCAGTGGAGGTCGCCAGGCGTCCCCGCAGCCAGCCCCGGCCCCTGCTGGCGGCGCGGATGGGGATCGCCTTTCGGACCCAGATTAAACCTTGCTCGTCCGTCTCTCGTTCCAGGCAACGCCCGGTGTCCAGGGCCTCCGCCCACAACCCGGCTTCCGTGGCCAGGCTGGCGACGGGGGTATCTACCAGTTTCTCTCCCCGACCCACTTTGCGGTACAGGTTCGTGGCGATGCCGCTGACATAGCGGATCATCCCGGCGGCATCCACGATGATGATGCCATCGTGCTCACCAAAGGGCGAGAGGTGCTCTTCCAGGCACAGGTGACCGTGCAACGCCATCTGTTGCAGATGGGCCAGGGCCTCCTGGAACACCGGGCTGCGCCGGCGCAGGCGTTCGTGCTCTAGCAGGTTGGTCTCGATGCGCAACGCGCCTATGATCCGACCGCTGCTGCGGATCGGGTGCACTTCCTGGTAGCAGGGGATGGCATGGTCGGTTACTTCATGGGTCTCGTGGACGGGCCGGCCCCGGCGCAAGACGCGAAACAGAAGCTGATCCGCCACTTCTGTGACGGTCTGGCCCACCAGCGATTCGGTCAAGATGGCCGATACGGAATGCGGCCGGGCCTGGGCGATCACGGTGGCCGGGCCGGTGCCGTCGCCGCTGTAAAGGAGGAGGTCCGCCCGGCTCAAGTCGGCCAGGAGGGGCAAACTGGCGGCGATGCGCGCCAATCGCTCGCGGGCCTCCGCTCCGAGCGCGAGTTCATCCGGGACGGGCAGACTGGTCATCGTCGTGGCGGACCTCCTTGTCGCCGTGGCGCATGTTACTCCAGGACCAGGCATCCACGAGTCATGCCAGTTGCCCGGCTACCAGCCCGGCCACCTGGGCCAGGGCCTCATTCAGCCGGGCAGCGTCTTTGCCCCCGGCCTGGGCCATGGCCGGCCGGCCCCCCCCGCGCCCTCCCACGGTCTGGGCTATCTGGCCGATGAGCCGGCCGGCGTGTATGCCCCGCGCCACCGCATCTGGCGTGGCCGCCGCGATGAGGAGGGCCTGGTCGTTCACCACCGCGCCCAACACCACCACCGCACTGCCCAGCCTGTCGCGCAGCCAGTCCGTCATCTCGCGCATGGCGTCAGCACTGGCCGCCTCCACGCGCGCGGCCAGGACGCGCAGGCCATCCACCTCCTGGGCCTGGTCCACCAGGGCTTCTATATCGCGCCGGGCCAGCCGACGTTGCAGGGTTTCGATCTCCTTGTGGGCCTGGCGGAGTTCAGCCAGCAAGGCGCGGGCCTTGTCGGCAGCCTGGTCCGGCGTCGTCTCCAGGGCCTCGGCCACGGCCGCCAGGGTGACTCGTTGGCGGCTCAGCCATTCCTCCGCACCCCGGCCGGTCAGGGCCTCGATGCGCCGCAGCCCGGCCCCCACGCTCCCCTCACTGACGATGTGGAAAGTCCCGATCTGGCCGGTGTGATGCAGGTGTGTGCCACCACACAATTCCCGGCTGTAGCCCGCTACTTCCACCAACCGCACCTGCTCGCCGTACTTTTCGCCAAAGAGAGCCGTCGCGCCCCGGGCCACGGCCTCGGCATAGGTGGTGATCGTGGCGGTGACCGGGCGGTTCTCGCGGATCACGGCGTTCACCCGGCGTTCCACGGCTGTGATCTCCTGGGGGGTCATGGGTTCCAGGTGGGTAAAATCGAAGCGCAAACGTTCCGGCGTCACCAGCGAACCGCGCTGCTGGGCATGTGGCCCCAACGCCTCCTGCAAGGCCCGGTGCAGCAGGTGCGTGGCAGTATGATTGCGGGCGATGTCCAGCCGCCGGCCTTCCGTGACGGTGGCCTGCACGATCTGGCCCACCCGGAGCACCCCCTCGGTCACGCGACCAAGGTGGACGATGAGGCCCGGCAAGGGCCTCTGGGTGTCCACGATCTCCACACGCAGGGCCGGGCCGGTCAACGTGCCGGTGTCCCCCACCTGACCGCCGGCTTCGCCGTAGAACGGCGTGCGATCCAGCACGATCTCCACCTCATCGCCCACGGCGGCCTCCTGGACGGTCTGGCCCCGGCGCACGATGGCGAGCACGGTCCCCGAAGCCTCCAACGTATCGTAGCCCAGGAACCCGGTGGCGGGCAGAGCCAGGGCGCGATAGCGTTCGGTCAGCTCATCCAGATCAAAGCGTTGTGCGGCTCTGGCCCGGCGTTGCTGTTCGGCCATGGCTTCCTGATAGGCGGCCTCATCCACCGTCAGGCCGCGTTCCTCGGCCATGTCCTTCGTGATGTCCAGCGGAAAGCCAAAGGTATCGTAGAGCCTGAACGCCTCCCGGCCAGGGATAATTCGTTCGCCGCGTGCCTCCAGATCAGCAAAGAGGGCCTGCAAGCGTTCGGTGCCGGCCTCCAGGGTTTGCCAGAAGCGTTCCTCCTCCTGAAGCACGACCCGGCGGATGAAATCGGCTCGCTCCACCAGCTCTGGATAGGCGCGGCCCATGACTTGAGCCACGGCGGCCACGGTCTGGGCCATAAACGGCTCGCGGAGACCCAACAGGTGGCCATGGCGGACGGCCCGGCGCAGCACCCGGCGCAGCACGTAGCCATGCCCTTCGTTAGACGGCAGCACCCCATCGGCGATGAGAAAGGCGGTGGCCCGACTGTGGTCAGCGATGACGCGGTAGGAAAAGCCCTCTGGGGCTGTCTCCACGTATGGCGCGCCGCGCAGTTCCTCCACCACGCGCAGGATCGGCACAAACAGGTCGGTATTGTAATCACTGGCCGTATCCTGCAACAGGGCCAGGATCCGCTCCAGACCTGCGCCGGTGTCAATGCTGGGCCGGGGCAAGGGAGTCATGACGCCCTGGGCATCGCGGTTGAACTGCATAAAGACCAGGTTCCATAGCTCGACCCACCGCCCGCATTCGCAGGTGAGGTCACAATCTCCTTTGCCCCAGCGGCACGGACCACCCCGGTCATAGACGATCTCGGAGCAGGGGCCGCAGGGGCCGGTGTCGCCCATGGCCCAGAAGTTGTCTTTCTCGCCCAGGCGCATCACCTGGCTTTCAGGGATGCCTTTCACCTTCGACCAGATGGTCGCCGCCTCGTCATCGTCGGTGTATACCGTGGGGTAGAGGCGAGCCGGTGGCAGGCCCAAAGTCCTGGTCAGGTACTCCCAGGCGAAGGGGATGGCCTCGGCCTTGAAGTAATCGCCAAAGCTGAAATTGCCCAGCATCTCGAAGAAGGTGTGATGGGTGAGGTCACGCCCCACGGTCTCGAAATCGTTGTGTTTGCCGGCCACGCGCATACACTTTTGGGCTGTGACCGCGCGCCTGTACGGGCGTTTATCCAGTCCCAGGAACACATCCTTGAACTGGACCATGCCGGCGTTAGTGAACAGGAGCGTGGGGTCGGCCGGCACCAGACTGGACGAGCGGACCCGGGTGTGGCCGTGTTCCTCGAAGAAACGGAGGAAGGATTCGCGAAATTCGTTGCTGTTCATGGTTCTCAGTCCTCAGTCGTCAGTGGCCAGTCCTCAGTCGTCAGTCCTCAATCGTCAGTCGGCAGTCCTCAGTCGGCAGTCCTCAGTCCTCAGTCAGCAGTCCTCAGTCGGCAGTCGGCAGTCGTCATCCGGGTCTGCGTCCACGTATCCCAGGGCCATGAGGAAACCGATGGCCCGCTCGGTTTTGGGGTAGCGGCGCACCAGTTGCCAGAAGCGGGCCGAATGGTTCGGTTCCTCCAGATGAGCCAGTTCATGGACGATCACGTAATCTCGCACCCAGTCTGGCATATCTTGCAGGCGGTCACTGAGGCGGATGACACCGTGCTCTGGGGTGCAGCTCCCGAATCGCTTGTGCTGATTGGATACGTAGCGGATGGCCGTCCATTTAAGCCGGCCGCCGAAATACTGGCGGTTCAACTCCTGGGCACGGGCCATGAGGGTCTGGTCGGCCTGGCGTTGGGCGCGGGCCAGCTTGCGTTCCAGTTTGCTCCGCAGGCTCTCGATGATGGGCTGCAACTGGGCATCCGTGGCCGTGCTTGGGGCCTGGATCTCCAGGACGCCGTTCACCAGCCGGGCGGATACGCTTTTCTTGCGCCGCTTGCTGCGGGTGATACGGATTTCCACAGGTAGTTACCCTCACCGTCCCTCTCGCAGGGAGACCAGCCCGCGCCGGGCGCACCTCGTGGCACGAAAATCGTAGGGCGGCTTTCCATAGTTGGCTGGCGGCGCGTATGGAAACGCGCTCTACGACCACCTGCGGTCGCCGCCGCGAGCAGTGGGCTAGAGGGGATAGTTACGCCCGGAGTTCTTGCAGAAAGCGATCCACGTCCTCCCGGAGCTGTCGGCGCAGTTGCCTGGCGCGATCCAGGTTGAGCGACAGTTGATCGTACTCGATGGGCGCGGCATAGGCATGGCGGAAGAAATGGCGAAACCCGCGCCGGTCGTTCAGGAGACGGTAACTGGACTCCGATAGCAGGGCCGGGCGCACAGACGGGATGGTCGTCGGCGGTCAAGACGATGAGGCTGTGGCGATCCATTCGATCCCCCTCTCTCGAATGCGATGGGCGAAGTGGCACCTGTCCAGCTCTACCAGGTCCACCTCGCGGCCCAGGGCCTCGGCCAGCGCGTTCATGGTGGCGAAAAAGTGGGCCGGCTCCATCGGCTCAACTGTCCACATCGGATTTCTCCGTGAAGTGGCCGGGCTGGGTGACGGAGCCAAAGATATAGGCCCGGCGGATACCATAACGTGGGGCCAATTCCCCCAAGAGACGCTGCACAGCGACCAACGTCGCCTGACGCGCGTCTTCTCGAGCCGCGCGCCGGCGCGCCAGGGCTTCATCCAAAAGCGCGGTATCGAAAGCCATGTCAATCCACCCCATACATCCCCAGGGTAAATTCGTGCCCCGTTTGACCCACTCGCCGCTCGTGCCGGACTGCTGCCTCTATGATACCACAGGGGGCGGCATTTGACAACGCTGATCCTCTTCGCCTGGGGCCAGCACCTGCTGGCGGGCCAGAGCCAGCGCCTGGTCCAGGCGCGATACGGCCGGGCCGCCGCCCTGGGCCAGGTGGGGCCGGCCCCCACCCTTGCCGCCGATCACACCGCAGGCCGCCCGCAGGACGGCGCCCATGTCGTGGCTCAGGCCCGGTCCCCGGGCAAAGACCAGTTGTGCCTTTTCACCCCGAACCGCCAGCAGAGCCACCACGCCCGGCACATCGGCCAGTCGCAGGGCGAGCCGCCGTACTTCCTCCAGGGGGCGATCCTCGTAGACGCGCATGATCAGACGCACCGCGCCATGCCGCTCGGCGGCAGCGGTCAGGTCGCGCGCCTCATAGTCCAACAGGGCTTCCAGCCGGACCTCGGCCAGGTGGTGGTATTCCCGGGCTTCGGCCAGCCGCCGGCGCACCGCATCGGCCAGGTCCGTATCGGCCACGCTCAATTCTGCTGCCAGGCCGCGCACGGTAGCAGCCAGGAGCCGGTAGTCACGCAAGGCCCGGCCGCCACACAGGAACTCGATACGCAGGCCGCCCTTGTAATGCTCCCAACGTCGTACCACGATGAGGCCGATCTGGCCGGTGCTCGTGACGTGGGTCCCGCCACAGGCGGACACGTCGAACCCTTCTACGTGGACCACCCGGACGCGCTCATGGGCGCCGGCCGGCTTGCGCAAGCGCAGGGCGGCCAATTCCTCGCCCGATGGAAACCAGGCCCGCACTGGCAGATCGGCAAAGACGATGCCGTTGGCGATCTCTTCGACCTGGGCCAGGGTCTCGTCTTCAGCCGGGGGCAGTTTGTCCAGATCAATGCTGCTGTACGTATCGCTCAGATGAAAGCCCACCGTCTGCGCGCCCCACAGTTTCAGACAGGCCTGCGACAGGATGTGCTGGCCGGTGTGTTGCTGCATGTGATCGAAGCGCCGCACACCGTCCACCTGACCCTGGACCAGGCTGCCCGGGGTCAGCTTTGCATCGGCCGCCGCCAACACGTGCAGGATCACCCCATCCTCTTCCCGCTCGAGGACCTCTATCACCGGCTGGTCAGCCAGGGTGCCAGTATCGTGCGGCTGGCCGCCGGATGTGGGGTAAAACGCCGTCTGGTCCAGGATCACGGCCGGGTGGTCCGCCGCCGTGGTTGTCTCTACCACATGGGCCTCGAACTGGGTCAGGAACGGGTCGTCGTAATACAAACGGCGGGTCATGTAGCCCTCCCACAGCGGGGGTACGAGTTCAAACTTCTGGTTATTTTACACCATCGTTTATGTTCACGCAACCGACGCAAAATTGACATCTAATAAACGCATGAGGACACATCCACTCCCCACTTCGTGTCCCTTCGGGGGAGGGAAAAGAATGCCTCATAGGGGTTTTTGCGGCGGCTTCGCCACCGCAAAAACCCCAGAAAGGCTTTGCACGCTTGTTATTCAGGCCGAACGGCTTGCCGGCCGGGCCAAGATGCAGTATGATTAGCCTGCTCAGGAGGGAGCTGCCCACGCGCCGGGCGCACCCCTGGCCCGAAAATACCGGCGGGAGGGTGGGCAGTTATTTCGAGAGGGACTGATGCGCCGCCTGACCCTGATCGGGCTGTCATTGCTGCTACTGGCTCCATCGCCCTTACCGGCAGTGGGGACCAAAACGCCCTGGCCAGTGGTTGGCATCTGCCTGCAACCGGCTGACCCACACCCGGACATCGTACTGCGTAGCCTGCGGGTGGAAATCACCCTGGTGGAAGGGGAGGAGAACACATGGGCCTGGGTGAAGGCCCGGTTCAGCCTGGTGAACCCCTCGCGCACCACTCCCGTCCAGATGACGGTGGGCCTGCCCACCTGGTCCACCGGCGACCGGTTCTTCCGTCCGGCTGAGGTCCAGGGGCTTGTCGTCACGGTGAACGATGTGCCGGTGATCCCGGTCCAGCAACCCCGGCCCGGCGTGGAAAACGAGACCTGGCTGGCCTGGCCCATGTCCTTCGACATCCTGGATCGGCAATTCGTGGAGCTGGCCTACAACACGGCGTTGGAAACCGGTCCCGCGCCGCGCGTGGCCTTTGCCCTGTCTTCCGCCGCGATCTGGGCCGATCAGGTGGAAAGCGCGGCCATAGTGGTGACCCCTCCCTCCCCCTTCCAACGCGAGCAGGTCCTGGACGCCCAGCCCCCCAGCGGGCAATATGACGGCCAGCAGTTGAGTTGGCACTGGAGCGCTATGGAACCCGGCCCCCAGGATGACGTGGTGTTCGCCTATATCACCCGCCGGCTATGGGCACGGGTGGAAGCGGCGCGCGATGCCGTCGCCCAGGAGCCATCGGCTGCCAACCACCAAGCCCTGGGAATGCTCTACCTGACCCTGGCTGATCGCCCCACGTTTTTTGCGCAGGCCGTGGCCGAATTGGAGCTCGCTGTGGCTCTGGCTCCCACCGACGTGGAGACACGCCGTACCCTGGCCCGGGCCTATCAGGACCGGGGCTTATCCACCAAAGATGTCGCGTACCTGGAATTGGCCCTCCGCCATTGGGAGGCACTCCGTGCCCTGATACCCGACGAGGAATCGGTCGCCGTGGACATGCGGCGCTGTCATGCCGCCGCAGCCCGGTTGCTCGCCGACCAGCGAGTCTATCCCCAGGCCCTCCACCACCTGGAGGCCGCCCTGGCTCTCCCGGCCGCTCACCTGGCCGGTGGCGAGATCAGTGACGCAGCTCTCATCCAGCAACGAGACCAGACGCGCCGGCAGTGGGCCGCCCACCTGTTCGCAACCGGCCAGGACGTGGCTGCCACGAAGGTCTTGCGGCTTATGGGAGACCCTTACGAAGCTGATCATCAGGCCTATGCGGTGCCTGTGACACGCCTGCATGGCCAGGTGAGTACCCAAATCGGCAGTGACGGCGGGACGCGCCAGATCACCCTGACCTGGACCCCTTTTGCCGCCGAGGTCTTTACCAGAACACTGAAGCAGGCCTTACAGGCCCAGGTGCCGGCTGCCCAGGTTCAGGAGTTGCCGGCGAGCCAGGGTCTGGAGATCATTTTGCCTTTTGCTGGCCCCGCTGAACTGCACCAGCGGCTGACATTGTTGGGCCAGGGCCTGCCAGCCCATGCTGCCTGGGCTTCTGTGCGCGCGCTCCTGGTTCCCGGCGCGATAGCCTACGTCGAGTATGAGACATTCCTGGGGCGCGAGGTCCGTTACCGCGAAACCCTGCCCTTGCAAGCCCCGGCCTCAGACCTGTTACGCCGCAAACAGATGCTGGATGCCCTCATCGCTGAGCTGAGCGCTCAGGCCGGCAGTGTGCCGGAAGACCCGCTGAACCTGCGCCTGACGGCGTTGCGGAGCTATCGAGCGGCCACCGAGCAACTCCTGGGGACCCGGCTGGTCAGTCGGGTAACGCTCACCAGTCTCCCCGGCCGCCCTCAGACTGAACTGGATGCCGGTCTGGGCGAGGATCAGATATTGGAAGCCGGGGCGCGAGAATGGTATCTCTGGCCGGCCGCCCTGGTCTGCGGCGGTGTCATGAGCCTGCTCTTGCTCCTGGGAGCTATTGGCCGGCGCTTTTTACCAGGGTGGGTAAGGACCCGGGCGAGAGCCTGACAGCCGGGGGGTAATTACCTACCCACGCTGGCTGGGGGTCTGCGACCCCCAGCCAGGCTACCCCCTGCTGATCGCTCAAAATCCCTCCACGGGGGCTAACTCAGCAAGCCGCCGTCGGGGCGGAGCGGTGCTCCGCCCGTATAGACCCGGCGGGAGCGAGGACCAGGAGGGCAGGCATAATTGGGGGCCAGCCTTTCGGGCACTTGACGTTTGCGGTAGCGCGTGGTACACTGCTCAAAAAGACCCCCGCAGGTTCTTTCGAACCTGCGGGAGGGTACAGGCTGAGCTCCTTGACGCCCCGAGTTCTTGACAAACGAGGCAAAATTTTGGACGCGGATTCACGCTGATTTTCGCAGATTTTTTTGAGATCAGTGTTTATCCGCGTTTATCCGCGTCCGAATAAACTCGTTGGTTTGAGGCGAAGCTTCGCTGGGCAGTTACGCAAATGCCAGAGAATTCGTTGCCGAAGCACAGAAGATCCTGCGCCGAATCGAGAAAGGAGAAATGCACCCATGACCAACGACCTGCGCACCCGGCTCCAGATCCCCGCCGACCGCCTGGCGGAGATCAACGACCTGCTGCTCGACCCCGCCAACCCGGTCATCAACGCCTTCCTGGAGGTGGTGGCGAAATACGGCACGCCGGAGGAGATCAACCGCAAAGCGGCAGAGGCCCGCAAGTTGGACAACCTCATGGCTCGCTTACGCGCCGCCGCGCCAGAATACATCGCCGACCTGGAATGGCTCATTGAGCAGCGCGACCAGGGCGCGTTCATCTCCATCGCCGACTATCGCCGGCAGGTATTGGGAGAGCGGGCGGATCAGATGACCTTCAACGAGGATTACCCCGTCACCCTGGAGATCAGCGCGTTACAATACTTCCCCTTCCTCATCGCCGAGGCCCGGCAGGCCATCGAGCGGCGGGAACTGATGCCCGGTCGCTACATCCGCGTCCGCAACATGAAGGAGCAGGTGGGCGACAACGACATCCTGGCCGTAGCTGCGGCCATGCAGATCGTGGGGGCCAGCTACGTGGAGACGCTGGATACCAAAGGCACTGATGGGTCCAACGTCCACCTGGGCGGGCCGGCCACCATCACCGGCTACTTTGGCGGCGTGGGCCAGCCCAACCGCCATGCCCTCAAGTGGCTGGACGAGTACCTGTATTACTACACCACCTACGGTATTCGCCAGGTGCTCAACGTGAACCCCGGCACCGTCCTGCTGGGCTACCTGCTATACAAGCTGGGCGTGGACAACGAGTTCAAGATCTCGGTCTTTATGGGCAACGACAATCCCTACTCCGTGCTGTGGACCCTGATGACGGCCAGGCTCTTTGCCCGCGAAGATGGCACGACACCCCTCATCGGCTTTAACCTGAGCAACTCGGTGAACAATGAGACCATCGAGCTGACGGCGCGCATCCGGGCAGACCTGGGCTTTGAGGACGTGGTCCGCATCGAGCACCACATCGTCGAGACTTACAAGAGCATCGTGCGGCAACCCTATGACCGCACCGAGGAGTTGGTGGCCCTGGCCGACCACGTGGCGAACATCTCGGCCAAGCATGAGGGCGGCATCCCAGAGGTGGATAGCCAGCGTGAGCATCCCTCGGACATCCTGGACTATTTCCGGCCCAAAGAGGAGATCGAGGCCCAGGGCCTGATGCCGGCCCTGCTGCGCAACTATCTGGACAAGCACGAGGCCCTCAACCGCACCGCCCGGCGGCTCACGGAAGCGGGCCTGTCTTTTATCGCTGCCCGCAATTTGCACCCGGCAACACGTCAAACGTCGCGCATCCGGCCCTGAGGTTTGGCGCCTGGGCCTAACGGGCGAGCAGAAGGTAAAATCATGTTACAGGTTCTGGAACAGCTACCTCCAGCGCCGGCCGCCTGGCTGGACGAGGCCATGCGGCGCGGGCTGTTAGAGGCCCTGCTGGCCCCCCGGCCGCACGCCGGAAAATGACCTACGAGGAATTCCTGGCCTGGGCTGACGAGGACACCCTGGCCGAATAGGTGGATGGGGAGATGGTGATGTATAGCCCGGCATCGAGGCGACATCAAGACATAGCAGATTTTCTGGTCAGCGTGATGCGGTCGTTTCCCTGGATCGCAGTCCTGGTGCTCGGCTTGATCGTGGCAGCCTGCGACCTATCGCCGGCCACCCCGACCAGCGTCCCGACGCCGGCACCCACTGCAACGCCGGCCCCATCCTCCACGCCAACGGTGCAGTCCACGGCCACCCCGCCGCCCACAGCCGCGCCCGGCTCGCGCACCCCGGCCCGCGTCACCGAAGTCACCGACGGCGACACGATCCTGGTGGACATCGGCGGCGTGGAGTATCGTGTACGGTTCATCGGCATAGACACGCCGGAGACCGGTCATCCAACCCTGGGGGCCGAGTGGTTGGGCTACGAAGCCACGGACTACCTGAAATCCATGCTTCAGGTAGGCGATACCGTCATTCTGGAGAAAGACATCTCCGACGTGGACATCTACAACCGGCTCCTGCGCTATGTCTGGAAGGGCGACCTCCACCTCAATGCCGAGATGGTGAAGGCCGGCCTGGCCTCGGTGTCCACCTATGAGCCGGATGTCAAATACGACAGGCAGCTCCGCGCCTTGCAGCGAGAGGCACAGAACAAGGGCCTGGGCCTGTGGGGACCCCGGCCCACATTCCCGGCGGTCAGGCAGGAGTTCGGGCACGAGAACGCCTACCTGGTCAGCCCGGCCGGGCAGGCCACCGTACCACTCCTGGATGGCACAAACCGGGGGGAGGTCGTATCTGTTTGGCCGGCCGGCGTGAAAGTCTATCTCCAGGACATCTATTGGGATGCCAGATCGGCTCGCTGGTGGTACTGGGCCGCCATCCAGGACTTCCGGGGCTGGGTCACAGCCGATTGCCTGAGTAAGAATCCGCCGTCCGTAGCCCCACCGGACGCGCCGGTCCGCTTCATGGGCTACCAGGAGGTGGTGACGGCCGCGGCCGTGCCCCTGCGCGACAGGCCGGGCAGCGCGGCGACCGTCGTGCGGCAGCTAGAAGCCGGCACGCCGGCCATCGTCACCCGCCTGGGCTGGGCGGACGGGCAGTGGTGGTACCTGGTCTCCGTCAATGGCCCAGACGGCTGGGTGCCGCAAGAGGCGCTGGAGATACCAAAGCCGTGATGAAAACCACTCGCTACTTTGAAGAACAAGTGTTACGGAAACGTCCTTATCTCCAACGCGAATGGTGCGAGAGGGCGCTACGCGAGCCGGTGTACCTTGAGATACAGCCCGACGACCGCATTCGCCGCTGGGTCTTCGTTCCTGAATTGGGCAAGTATCTGCGCGTGATCACGCTGGAGGACGGCGAGACTGTGCATAACGCCTTCCCTGACCGTGACTTCAAGGGGGTGCTGTCATGAAGTTTCACTATTACCCGGAGACTGATTCGCTCTATATTGACCTGTCTGAAAGGACCAGCGTGGACTCTCAGGAGGTAGCTCCAGGCGTGGTGCTAGACTTTGACGCAGAGGGGCGATTGGTGGGCATTGACGTGGACCACGCCAGCCGCGTAGTCAACCTGACGAACCTGGAAGCCAAAGCGTTACCCATCGCCAGTCTCTCGCTTGCCAGCTCATAAGTTGCCGCCTTGCAGGCCAGGGATGATGACCACCTTGTCCGAGGATTTGCCGGACCTATCCTTTGCCGGGCACATCCTGGCCATTGTGGGCGTCCACCAGGCCATGACTCGCTTGCCCCCAGGGGCCGGCCAGCGCATCCGGGTAGATGGCCCGGCCGGGCGGATTGTGGTCGTGCGGTGAACCCGGATTCTGAGCCACAGAATCGGGCAGCAGGCATCATGCACGAAAGGAGGATGAATATGCCGATCCAGCAAGAGCAGATTGACCGCGCCGTAGCCCTGGCGAAAGCGTACGGCGCCACCCGCCTGCTCCTCTTCGGCAGTGCGTTGGAAGCGCCAGCCCAGGCGAGGGACCTGGACCTGGCCTGCGATGGCGTGGCTGGCTGGAAATTGTATGAGTTGGGCGCCCGGCTGGAGGAAGAACTGCGAGTGCCACTGGACCTGGTTCCCCTGAGTCCCCCCACCCGGTTCACCCGCCTGATCGAAGCCAAAGGCAAGGTGCTGTTATGAGACCAGCCGAGCTTCGTGAACAAATCGCCATCGAGATGGAACTGCTGCCAGCCTTGTTCGACGATGCGCTGGCCTCCGATAAGAAGGCAAGCCTGACTTGTCAAGAGGTGAACCCATGACCAACAAACCCTTCGACTTCGCTCCCCTCGACTTTGCTCGGGGCCAGCAGGGCAAGCCCTTCCACCCGGCCGGCGTCAACCCGGCCCTGGTCACACCCTTTACCAAAGACGGCGCCGTGGACGAGGCGGCGTTTCGCCGCCTGATCCGCTTTGTGTTACCCCATGTGGATGGGCTGGTGCCCTGCGGTACCACCGGCGAGTTCCCCTATCTCACCCCGGCCGAGCAACGCCGCCTGGTGGAGATCGCTGTGGAGGAGGCCGGCGGCAAGCCGGTCATCGCCGGGGCCGGCGCCGAGAGCACCAAAAAGGCCATCACCCTGGCCCGCAACGCCAAAGAAGCCGGCGCGGCCGCCTGTCTCATCGTCACACCCTACTTCCTCCACCCCTCGGACAAGGGCATCTACCAGCACTACTACGAGATCGCACGCGCCGTGGACATCCCCATCATCCTGTACAACATCCCCCAGGTGGTGGACGCCTACCTGCCCCGGCGCGTGGTGGAGGACCTGGCCGACATCCCGAACATCGTCGGCCTCAAGGACTCGTCCGGCAACCTCACCTACACGATGGAGATACTGGAATACGCCGGCGACCGTATCAACGTCCTCATCGGCCACGACGAGGTGGTGCTGAATGCCCTGGCTGGCGGCTGCGCCGGCATGATCCTGGCCAGCGCGCAGGTCTACCCGGAGGTCTGGCAGGCCGTGCTCCGGGCCGTGCGGGCCGGGGATTTGGCGACCGCCCGCGAGTGGCAACGCAAGGTGCAGAAGCTATCGCGCATCTTCTGTCGGCTGGGCGGCGGCGTGGCGGTGAAGCAGGCCCTCCAGATGATGGGCGTGGACGCCGGCGTGCCCCGCGCGCCCCTCAAGGCCGTGGGCGGCGCGCTCATCCACGAGGACCGGGCAGAGATTCAACTGGAATTAGAAAAGCTGGGCAAAATCCAGGCGCCGCCCCCCGATCGCCGACCGCCGACCGGGCCAGTGGCGAGCCGGTTTGAGAGCGTGGGGATCACGGCGGCGGATGTGGCGACGCACAACATGCGCGTGGGGACCGGCGCGGCCGGCGAGGGCGCGGAGGCCATCCAGGTGGACCTGCTGTGCGGCCCCAAGTCCAGCCCGCTGGGCGAGGCCTGGGCCTACCAGCTCACCTACCCCCGTCATGGCTTCGAGGCCCTGACCACCATCCTGGAGCCGAACCTGACGGTACGGCCCAGTACCCTCATCGTGCCGGCCTATGAGCTGCGCGATCTGCGCCAGGCCAACATGATCTACGGCCCCACGCAGAATGCCGTGGCGCAGGCCATTGTGGATAAACTGGCGGCCGGCGTCATCCCGGAATCCGCCATGCACACGGACGTGATGATCGTCCAGGCGGCAGTGCATCCCCAGGCCTTGGACCGGCGCGTGCTGCACCACAACGCCTACGAAGCGACGTGTGCGGCCATTGACGATGCCTTCAGCCAGAACGAGCACTGAACACCGGGATGATTCTATGTCTTGCCCAGCAGTGCAAACCTATGTGCTCACCGATCACGCCCGTTGGGAGATGGACCGGCGTGGCATCACGGCAACCGAGGTGGATAGTGTCTTGCTGGCACCGGAACAGTGGGAGGAGATACGCCCAGGGCGCTGTGTGTACCAGTCCCGACTGATCACCAGCGAACCATCCAAGACCTATTTGCTGCGCGTATTCGTGGATGTGGATCGCCAGCCGCCAGAGGTTGTGACCGTCTATCGTACCAGCAAGGTGACCAAATATTGGAGGTAGAAAATGCGCATAGTATATGATATCCAGACCGACACGCTGACCATCATCCTGAGCGAAGCGGCAGTAGCGGAGAGCGACGAGCCACGAGCCGGCGTTATCCTGGATTATGATGCTGCTGGAAACGTCACCTCGCTAGAGATACTGGATGCCTCACGCCGGGTGTTGCAACCAACCCGCATGGTATACGAGCTGGCCGGGCAGCCGACCTAACAGGAGCAAAATCATGTCCAAGAAACAAGACTGGTTCAGAGGCGTCTTCCCGGCCCTGGTGACGCCCTTCACCCTGGCCGACGAGATTGACGAACACGCCTACCGCGCCCTGATCCGTTACGTGTTGCCCCACGTGAACGGCGTGGTCCCCTGCGGCACTACCGGCGAGTTCAGCTCGCTTACGTTCGAGGAGAAGCAGCGGGTCATCACCATCTGCCTGGATGAGGTGGCCGGCCGGGTGCCGGTGCTGGCCGGCACCGGTTGCCCCAGCACCCGGGAGACCGTGGCCCTCACCCGCTGGGCGAAAGAGGCTGGCGCCACCGGCGCGCTGGTCGTGGCCCCCTACTTTCTCAAACCCACCTTCAACGAGGTCTACGACCACTACCGGGCCGTGGACCAGGTAGGGTTGCCCCTGGTGCTCTATAACATCCCCCAGTGTGCTGGGACCCACTATCGTTGGTGGACGGCCGAGGGCATGGCCCTGGCCTTTGATAACGTCATCGGCCTGAAGGACAGCAGCGGCGACATGCCGTTCTTCATGGCGGCGTTGGAGAAGGTGCGCGGGGTCATCTCCCTGTTCGTGGGGCACGATGAGATCGTGGGGCCGGCCCTCCTGGCCGGGGCCGACGGCATGATCCTGGCCTCGGCTAACGTCATCCCCGACATCTGGCAGGAGATCTATCAGGCCGTCCAGCGCGGCGACCTGGAGTTCGTGCGCCGACGACACAAGGAGATCCAGATCCTGGTGCGGATCATCGTGCAGAAGGGTAGCCCCCAGGCTGTGAAGGAGGCCCTGCGCATGATGGGCCTGCCCTTCACCAACAGCGATGCCCGGTTGCCCTTCATCAAGGGTGGCGAGTTCGAGCGCGAGGATTACGAGGATATGCGCACTCAGCTCATTAACCTGGGCAAGCTCAGGCCGGTGAAAAAGCTCTACGGCGGCCAGGTGGTGGACTACATCGCCACCTCGGAGACACCCGGGCAACTGGAAGACCTGACCCTGTGCGTGGGCGAAGGCTTCGCCGGGCCGCCGTTCCACGAGATCGCCCACATTGACCTGCTATTGGGTTGGAAGGACGGCCCGGTGGGCCGGGCGCTGGAGCGAGCATTAGGAGAACCCCGGCCCGGCCACGAGCTGGCCGTCATCAACGAGCGGCCCCGCACCCTGTTGGTGCCCACCGTCACCGTGCGCGGCCCCAAGGCCCGTCAACTGGTCTACGAGGAAGCGGCCAGCGGCGTGAAAATGGCCCTCGAGCACGCCATCCAGGAGGGCACCCTGCCTGGGCCGTTGCTGGACAACATCTGCCTCATCGCCAACGTGTTCGTCCATCCGGCTGCCAGCATCCGCCAGCGCGTGCGCATCAATAACTACAAGGCCATGCGCGGGGCTATCCGCAAGGCCATCGAGGGCCGGCCCACCCTGGCCGAACTCATCGCCGAGAAGGATGCGGCCCGGCACCCGTTCCGTTACGCCCCATAACCGTGGGGGCGACTTTCGCCCGCTTCCTCGCCTGACCGTAAGGGCGACCGTGGTGGTCGCCCTTTGGCGTTTGCCCTGCGCTTGCGGGTCGTGTATAATTGTGAGCGGAGGTTCGATGCACGAACTGGCAGTGACGGAAAGCGTCCTGGGGATCGTCCTCAAACACGCTGGCGCGGCCAGGGCTAACAAGGTAACAGCCATCCACCTGACCATCGGCGAGCTGACCGGCTTTGTGGACGAATCCATTCAGTTCTATTTTGACTTTATCAGCAAGGATACGCTGGCAGAAGGAGCCAGGCTCACATTTAACCGCATCCCGGCCCGGGCGCGCTGTCGCCAATGCGCCCACGAGTTCGCGCCGGGCGCCGGCCAGCTCTGGGTCTGCCCGGCCTGCGGGGCCATCGGTGGCGAGGTGGTGGCCGGCCGGGAGTTCTTCGTGGATAGCATCGAGGTCGAATAGACGAATCTACGAATTGACGAATGACGAATGACGAATGACGAATGACGAATGGCGTTTGGCGTTTCGCGCTGCAGGAGGTATTCATGCCCAAAGTTGAGGTGGTTGAGCGCATCTTGAGTGCGAACGACCAGATCGCGGCGCAGAACCGGGCGCGACTGGACGCGGCCGGTGTGGTCGCCATCAACATCATGGCCTCGCCGGGGGCCGGCAAGACCTCGCTCATCTTGCAGACGATTGCTGCCCTGCGGGACCGGCTCCGCCTGGGCGTCATCGAGGGGGACGTAGCCTCTCGCACAGATGCTGACCGGGTGGCGGCAACCGGTGTGCCGGTGGTGCAGATCAACACCGGCGGCCAGTGTCACCTGGACGCGCCGATGGTCTCGCGGGCATTGGACACGCTCCCCCTGGCCGATCTGGATGTGCTATTAATCGAGAACGTGGGCAATCTCATCTGTCCCAGCGGGTTCCAGCTTGGCCAGCGCTGGGACGTGGTGGTGAGCAGCGTGCCGGAGGGCCACGACAAGCCGCTCAAGTACCCCGGCATCTTCACCGAGGCCGATGTGGTGGTCATCAACAAGGTTGACCTGCAACCGTATCTGGATTACGACGAGGCGGTGTTCCGGCAGGCAGTACGCGCGCTCAACGCCGCCGCGCCCATCCTGGCCCTGAGCTGCAAGACCGGCGCGGGCGTGGCAGCGTGGGCCGATTGGGTGGTGGCAGCGGTTGAAAAGGGCCGGGGCGTGTGATAGATCAGTCAGATGGAGTGGCCTGAGGTGGTGACAGAAGGCAAAACGCTGGAGGAGTGTCGCGAAAGCCTGGCTGATACTTTGCGGGAATTTACTACCGGACATTTTCGCAAGTTTCATCACGAATGACCCAAATCTGGCAAATCTCACGAATGTTTTTCATACGATCAAGCGCAATTCGTGCCGTTCGTCCATTCGCATCATTCGTGATTGAAAAGTGTCCGATAGTGAATGCGGGAAATGATCGCGGCGTATCGGCAATTGGGGAAAGAGATCCCCACGGGACGGTTCTTGGTCGAAGCGATAGCCGTGGAGGTATGATGTCGGTCAAGTCATGCTTTGAGAGTGCTGCGCTCGGACCTGGCCGCCCATGGGAAGGCGGCACTTTGGCTCTTACGGCCGAGAGGTGCGGTGGACTCTAGTCAGACCGTTGAGCGCAAACAGATCACCGTCCGGGGCGTGGTCCAGGGCGTGGGGTTCCGGCCCTTCGTCTATAACCTGGCGTTGCGCCACGGGCTGACCGGCTGGGTGCTGAACCACTCCGGCGGCGTGGACATCGAGGTGGAAGGCCCCGGCCCGGCCCTGGCTGCTTTCCTGCACGACCTCACGGCCCTGGCCCCGCCCCTGGCCCGCATCGAGGGGGTGGAGGTACAAGATGCGCCGCCAGCCGGCTATCCACAGGACTCTGCGAGCGACCGCTTCGAGATCCGTCATAGCCGGGCCGAGGCCGGCCGCTACCAGCTCATCTCGCCGGACATCGCCACCTGCGATGACTGCCGCCGGGAGCTGTTGGACCCGGCCGACCGCCGCTATCGCTACCCGTTCACTAACTGCACCAACTGCGGCCCCCGCTTCACCATCATCGCCGACATCCCCTACGACCGGCCCAACACCACCATGCGCGCCTTCACCATGTGCCCCCAGTGCCAGGCCGAGTATGACGATCCCACCAACCGCCGCTTCCACGCCCAGCCGAATGCCTGCCCGGTCTGCGGCCCTCAAGTCTGGTTGGTTCCCAAAGCCCAAGCCTCAGGTCTCAGGTCTCAAGTCTCAGGTCACAAGTTGCAGGTCGCAAGCTCTGGTCAGTGTAACGTCAACCTGGAACCTGCGACCTGCGACCTGCGACCTGCGGCCTGCGACCTGCGACCTGCGGCCTGTGACCTGCGACCTGCGACCTGCGACCTGCGACCTGCGGCCTGTGACCTGCGACCGGGCGTGATAACCCAAGCGGCAACGCTATTGCGCCGGGGAGCCATCGTCGCCATCAAGGGTCTGGGAGGGTTCCATCTGGCCTGTGATGCCACGAACGCGGAGGCTGTGCGCACGTTGCGAGCACGCAAGGGCCGGTCAGCCAAGCCGCTGGCGGTGATGATGGCGACGCTGGACGAGGTGCGCCGGCACTGCGAGGTGGCCCCGGTCGAAGAGACATTGCTGACCTCACCCCAGTGTCCCATCGTGTTACTGCGCTGGCGCGCGGATTCCACGGTGGTGCGCGAGGTGGCGCCGGGCAATCGCTACCTGGGCGTCATGCTCCCCTACACGCCACTGCACCACATCCTCCTGCGCGATGTCGGCCTGCCCCTGGTGATGACCAGCGGCAATCTCTCAGAGGAGCCGATTGCCAAAGACAACGACGAGGCACTGCGCCGGCTGGGCCACCTGGCCGATTACTTCCTGCTGCACGACCGCGACATCTACGCCCGATATGACGACAGCGTCTGGTTCGTGCCCACGGCCGACGGCGAGAGCTTCCCTCAGCCCATCCGCCGCTCCCGGGGTTACGCACCGTTCCCGGTGAAACTGCCATTCCGCACCCGGCCCACCCTCGCCACCGGCGCCGAGTTGAAGAACTCGTTTTGCCTGACCCGCGACGAGTACGCTTTCCTCTCCCAGCATATCGGCGACCTGGAGAACCTGGAGACCCTGGAGCACTTTGAGACCTCTATCGAACTCTACAAGCACCTGTTCAAGGTCGAACCCGAACTCATCGCCTATGACCTGCACCCGGACTACCTGGCCACTCGATATGCCCTAGGCTGTCGGCGGTCGGCGGTCGGCATCCAACACCACCACGCTCACCTGGCCGCCTGTCTGGCCGACAACGGCTGGCCGCCGGACGCCGGCCCGGTCATCGGCGTGAGCCTGGATGGCACCGGCTATGGCCTGGACGGACACATCTGGGGCGGTGAGTGGCTGGTGGGCGATTATCGCGCTTGCCGACGCGCTGGCCACCTGGAGTACCTGCCCCTGCCCGGCGGCGACGCGGCCACCCGCAACCCGTACCGCATCGCTGTGGCCTACCTGTACACGCTATTGGGCGCATGGCCGGACCCGGCCGACTGGCCTTTCCTGGCCGATGTGCCCCCGGCCGAGTTGGACCTGCTGCGTCAACAACTCGACCGGCGCGTCAACGTCCCCCTCACCTCGTCGGCCGGGCGGCTGTTCGACGCCGTCTCTGCCCTGCTGAACGTCTGCACCCGGGCCACATACGAGGCCCAGGCAGCCATTGAGCTAGAGAACCTGCAAACCTGCAAATCCGCAAATCTGCAAATCTGCAAATCCGCAAATCCGCAAATCCGCAAATCCGCAAATCTGCAAACAGGGTACCCATTTGACGTGGAGACTGTGGACGAGGTAGAGGTTGTGCGGCTGCGGCGGACATTGGCGGCCATCGTGGAAGACCTGCGGGTGGGAACATCGCCGCCGGTCATCTCGGCGCGGTTCCATGCGACGCTGGCGGAGATGAGCTTGGCGGTCTGTGGGCGCATCCGGGATGCGGGGGGGCCAGATGTGGTGACCCTCAGCGGGGGCTGTTTCCAGAACCGGCTGCTTTTGGCCCAGACCGTGACGCGGCTGCGGGCGGCTGGCTTTCGCGTGCTGGTCCATCGCCAGGTGCCCTGCAACGATGGGGGCCTGTCTTTAGGGCAGGCGGCCATAGCCCAGTTTGCAACGGAGGAGTGACGTGTGTTTAGCCATACCGATGCGGATCGAGACGATTAACGGCCAGGAGGCCCAGGTCGAGGTGGGCGGTGCGCATGGCGTGCGCACGGTAAGCCTGGCCCTCACGCCGGAGGCCCGGCCGGGCGATTACGTCGTGGTCCACGCCGGCTATGCCATCAGCGTGATAGACGAGGCAGAGGCTCAGGAGACGCTGCGCCTGCTGGCCGAGCTGGAGACCTTTTACACCGACGAGATGATCGCCCGGGAGCTACGTGGATGAGGTATATAGACGAGTTCCGCGACCCGAACCTGGCCCGGGTGCTGGTGGAGCGCATCCACGCCGGGGCGACGAACCCCATGACCTTCATGGAGTTCTGCGGCGGGCACACCCACGCCATCCTGCGCCACGGCATCCGCCAACTGCTCCCGGCGACGATAGAGATGCGCTCCGGGCCGGGATGCCCGGTCTGCGTCACCTCGGCTGGCGACCTGGACCGGGCCATCGCCCTGGCCGATGTGCCCGGCGCCATCCTCACCACCTTTGGCGACATGATCCGCGTGCCCGGTAGCACCCATAGCCTGCAAGAGGCCCAGGCCGCCGGCGCCGACGTCCGCGTGGTCTATTCCATCCTGGATGCTCTCCAGATCGCCCGCGATCAGGCGACACGGCCGGTCATCTTCCTGGGGGTCGGCTTCGAGACCACCGCCCCCACGGTGGCCGCCGCGATCTTGCAAGCCGAGGCCGAGGGCCGGCGCAATTTCTACGTGTACCCGGTGCATAAACTCACGCCACCGGCCACCCGCGCGATTCTGGACGCCGGCGAGGTTCGACTCAGCGGCATCCTGGGACCAGGCCACGTCACCACGGTCATCGGCGCAGCGGCCTGGGAGTTCCTGCCCCGCGACTATGGCCTGCCGTGCGCCATCGCCGGATTCGAGCCGCTGGACATCCTGCGTGCCATCGAGGCGCTGGTCCGGCGGGCCGCCGAGGGTTGCCCGGCCGTGGACAACACCTACAGCCGCAGCGTGCGCGCCGGAGGGAACCCGGTGGCTTTGGAGACCATGTACCGCGTCTTTGAGGTTGGCCCGGCCGACTGGCGAGGTCTGGGCCTGGTGCCGGCCAGCGGCCTGCACCTGCGGCCGGAATATGCCCGCTTTGATGCAACGCAAGCGTTCCCGGTCGAGGTTGCTCCGGTTCAGGAGCCGCCGGGCTGTCGCTGCGGAGAGGTACTGCGCGGCGTGGCCCTGCCCACCGAATGTCGGCTCTTCCGCCGGGTCTGCACCCCACTGCGCCCGGTCGGACCGTGCATGGTCTCCGCCGAGGGCGCCTGCGCGGCGTACTATGCTTATGGAGAGAGCGCGGATGACTGACACCATCCTCCTGGCCCACGGCGCCGGCGGCCGGCTCTCCCACGACCTGGTGCGCGATGTTTTCGCCCGGCGGTTCGCCAACCCATTGCTGGATGACCTGGACGACGCGGCGGTGTTCTCGTTGCCGGCCGGGGCCGGCCGCCTGGCCTTCACCACCGATTCTTACGTGGTCCAACCCATCTTCTTCCCCGGCGGCGACATCGGCAGGCTGGCCGTCTGCGGCACGGTGAACGACCTGGCGATGCGCGGGGCCACGCCGCTCTACCTGAGCGCGGGGTTCATCATCGAGGAGGGGTTCCCCCTGGCCGACCTGGAGCGCATCGCCGAGAGCATGAGCCAGACCGCGCAAGAGGCCGGCGCCGTCATCGCTGCCGGCGACACAAAGGTGGTCAACCGGGGTGCGGCAGATAAGGTATTCATCAACACGGCCGGCGTGGGCGTGGTGCCCCCCGGCGTGGACCTGGGCGCGAACCGCGTCCGGCCCGGCGACGCCGTGCTCGTCAGCGGGCCGGTGGGTGACCACGGCATCGCCGTCATGATCCAGCGCGAGGGCCTGCGTTTCCAGTTGCCACTGGTGAGCGACTGCGCACCCCTCAATGGCCTGGTGGCAACCATGTTGGCGGCCGGGCCGGGTGCCATCCACTGCCTGCGCGATGCCACGCGCGGTGGCCTGGCTACGGTGCTGGCCGAGGTGGCCGAGGCCAGCCATGCGGGCCTTGAGGTGGAAGAATCGGCCATCCCGGTCCGCGAACCAGTCCGTGCCGTCTGCGAGATCCTGGGCCTGGACCCCCTCTACGTCGCCAACGAGGGGACGTTGGTGGCCTTTGTCGCGCCGGAGGCAACCGAGGCGGTGCTGACGGCCATGCGCGCCCACCCGCACGGGCGCGAGGCCGTCCGCATCGGGCAGGCAATCGGTGAGCACGCCGGCCGCGTGGCCCTGCGCACGGCCCTGGGCGCGCGTCGCGTGCTGGACATGCTGACCGGCGATCAGTTGCCGCGCATCTGTTAGCAACGAGCGATTGGCGCCAGTTGCTAATCGCCAATCGCAAGAGGCAACTATGCGTCTGGGATTCGCCGTCAGAGTACTGGGGCAAGACCTCAAAACCCATGACAGTCGTCGCTGGCAGCACGACCCGCACCTCAGCGTTAGCCTGCTCTACCTGCGCGACGTGTTCGGCTATCTGGACCGGCAGGGCATCCGCATGTACCGTATGGCGTCAGACCTGGCCCCCTATGTGACTCACCCTGACCTGCCGCAGTTCCACGACCAGATCGAAGAGTGCGCCGTGGAGCTGGCCCTGACCGGCCAACTGGCCGACGAGTTGGGGTTGCGCCTCTCCTTCCACGCACCGGCCACCACCGTCCTGAACGCGCCAGAAGAGGACATCGCCCGCAAGTCCGCGGCTGACCTGAACGCCCTGGCCGGTCTCCTGGACGCTATGGGCCTGGGGCCGGAGGCCGTGGTGGTGACGCACGTAGGCGGAGCCTACCAGGACCGGCTCAGGGCCAGGGAGCGCTTCGCGGCGCGATTCCTGGGACTGCCGGCGGCTACACAGCGACGCGTGACCGTGGAGCACGACGACCAGCAGTTCTCCGTGGCCGACATCGTCTGGATCCACCAGCGCACCGGCGCGCGGCTGATCTTTGACCGGCTGCATTTTCAGTGCCATAACCCGGAGGGCCTGGACGAGATCGAGGCCCTGGCGATGTGTCTGCGCACCTGGCCGCCGGACGCCACCCCCAAGGTCCACTTCAGCAGCCCGCGCACGGCCCTGCACCTGGTGGAGCGGCGCGACTCGGAGACCGGATGCGTCCAACGCACCCTGTGTGACCCCCAGCCCACCGAACACGCTGATTTCATTGACCCGTTTGCCTTCATCGCGTTTCTGCGCGCGGCGCGGGCGGCCGGCCTGCCAGACTTTGACGTGATGCTGGAAGGCAGCGGCAAAGACCTGGCCGTGCTCCGGCTCCGCGAACACCTGACCACATACACAAATGGACGAATTTACGAATAGCCGAATGGGGAGGAAGGACAATGGACTATGCAGAATGGGAAAAGCAAGTACCAGGGAGCATCAAACGGGAGCCAGCATGGCGGTTCTTTGCGTACCCCAAGGCGCTGTTTTTGTATGACCTGGTGTGGGAAGACTGTGGGAAATGGTTACGGGATCCGCGTGGTCGCGCCATCGCTGAACAGATCATTCGCAGCGCTGGCTCCATTGGGGCGAACATCGAGGAGGGCTGCGCGCGTGGGTTGGGCACGAAAGATTACCTGTACTTCATACGCATATCGTTGGGATCGGCGCGTGAGACGAAAGGATGGTACTATCGAGGCCGCCAACAGCTTCCCAAAGACACCCTTGAACATCGCTTAGCTTTGCTGGACGAGATCATCGCTCTCCTCGTGACCGAACTCGACCGCCACCGTCATCGCCATTCGTAGATTCGCCCATTCGTCCATTCGCCCATTCGCCCATTCGCCCATTCGTCCATTCGTCCATTCGTCCATTCGTCCATTCGTCCATTCGTCCATTCGTCCATTCGTCCATTCGCCCATTCGTCCATTCGCCCATTCGCCCATTCGTTCCAGGAGGGCATATGCAACCACTCATCGGCATCCCCTGTGTCTGGGTAGACCCCACGCCTGACTATCAGGCCCCCCGTTTCGCCAGCAACCAGTCCTACGCCCGGGCTGTGGCCGCGGCCGGCGGTTTGCCCGTCCTCCTGCCTCTGCTCACCGACCTTGACCTGCTGCGTGAATTATACGACCGGCTCGATGGCATCCTGCTCAGCGGTGGGTATGATGTGCATCCTTCGCATTTTGGTGAGGAGGTACACCCCCAAACCGTCCTGGTTCCGCCGGCCTCAGACCAGGTGGAACTGACCCTGGCGCGCTGGGCTATCGCAGAGGGCAAGCCGATCCTGGGCATTTGCCGGGGCCATCAGGTGCTCAATGTGGCCGCTGGCGGCTCCCTGTATCAGGATTTGCCCGACCAATATCCATCAGATATTGACCACACCCGCAAACCAGATCGTCCGCGTGACCAGCCGGTCCACCTCATCACCCCGGTTCCCGGCACCCGGCTGGCGGCCATCATCGGGCCGGACCCGCTACCGGTGAACACCTCGCATCACCAGGCCGTGCGCGACCTGGCCCCGGCCTTTATTGCCAGTGCCTGGGCCCCGGACGGCGTGTTGGAGGGGCTGGAACGACCCGGCGCGGTGTTCTGCCTGGGCGTCCAGTTCCACCCGGAGGAGATGATCGCTCACGAGTCGCGCGCCCTGGCCCTGTTCCGCGCCCTGGTGGAGGCCGCGGCGGTAGGCGAGCGCGGTCTCGGCGCGCCGGTGTCAAGATCCCCCTGACATCCGTGCATAACTTCTGTCAGGGAGGGAAAAGTTAGGGAGAAAACCTTTCTGGGGATTTTTGCGGCGGGGCGAAGCCGCAAAAACCCCCTACCAGGCATTCTTTCCCCTCCTCGCATCGCTTAGCGGCGAAGGGACGCGAAGTGGGGAGTGGGGCAGGGCCCCCATGCTTTTAATTGCGCATGGATGTCAAGCTCCCCCTCTTGTCTACCCAGCCATTTGGTGATATAATGAGTGCAAATTCGTTTTCCGGGTAACTGCCCACTCTCTCGCAGGTGGGGGCAATTGCTTTCTAACCTGGGGGAGGGTACAGAATTACTTTTTTCGGTCTGAATGGTCTATTATAGGAAGAGCCATGCCGCGCCGTCGTGTCATCGTAGATGGCTATAACGTCATCAAGCAAGACCCGGACCTCAGTGCACTAGAACGGAAGAGCTTAGAAACCGCAAGACAAGCCCTATTGGCACGCCTGCGTAGTCACCGCTATCTACGAGGGGATGAGATCATCGTTGTCTTTGACGGCCAGGGGGAACATGCGACCACGGAGGAGATCGGCGGTATCCGGGTGGTGTTCTCGGAGGCCAGCGAGTCGGCGGATCTGGCGATCTTGCGCCTGGCTGATGCCGCACCGGCGGGCATGCCGGTGTTAGTCCTCAGCGAGGACCTGGAAGTACGGTACGAGGTGGCCCGGCGCGGAGGTAAAGCCCGGTCTGCTCGCCGCCGCCAGCGTCTGGACCGGCGCAGCTACGACGACCGTTGGCACAAAGAGGCCGATGACGACGAATGGTTAGAGGAACGGCTCGTCGGCCGCAAGAAACGAGTGTCTCCACGTCGGCCGGGCGGTCGGCGACCCAAAGGCCTGGAATCGGAAGAGGAAGAGTTTCCTCTGTAATGTAACTGCCCACCCGCCCGCAGGGGTGCAGGTTAGCAGGTCGAGAAACTCGTTACTCCCCACAGGTCATACTCGGTGGCGGCAGTGATGCGGACGGTGAGCCAGGAACCGGGCGGCGGGGATGCGTCGGTGTTGACCCACACCAGACCGTCAATCTCCGGCGCATCCCGGTAGCACCTTCCCACCGTCAGCCAGGACCTTTCCCGGCGCCGACGTTGACCTGGTGCAGCCGGCCTTGAGCCGGCTTTTTCTATCTCCGCCTGTCCCTCCACCAGCACGGCCAGCTCGCGCCCTACCTGGGCCTGGTTGCGGGCCTGGGAGATGGCCTGCTGGACTTGCATCAGCCGGTGATAGCGCTCCTGGCAGATGGACGGGGGCACTGGATCCGGCAGGCTGGCTGCTGGCGTACCAGCCTGCGGCCAGAAGGTAAAAGCCCCCACGTGGTCAAATTGCACCTCATGTAGCAGGTCCAGTATGGCCTGGAACTCACCGTTGGTCTCCCCCGGATAGCCGACGATGAATGTGGTTCGTAAGGCGATGTCAGGCATAGCCGTGCGCAGGTCCTGGATGACCCGCCGCACGCGGTTCATATCGGCTGGGCGGGCCATGCGGCGCAGGGTGGCCGGGTGGGCATGTTGGAGGGGCAGGTCCAGGTAGTGACAGACCTGGGGCCGGGTAGCCATCGTCTCGATGAGCCGGGACGTGATCCGGTGAGGTGTGGCGTACATCACCCGCAGCCACGGGACCTGGGGCACTGCCTCGACCAGGGCTGTCAGCAGCCGGGCCAGGCCATCCGATTCCCCCTCGTCGCTGCCATAGGCTGTGGTATCCTGGGCGATGAGGACGATCTCCTGAACCCCCTGGGCGGCCAATTCCCGGGCCTCGCGCAGGATGCGGGACACGGGCTTGCTGCGATAGGGGCCTTTGATGCGCGGCAGGAGGCAAAAGGCGCACGGGCTATCGCAGCCCTCAGCGATCTGAAGGTAGGCGGAAGGAGTGGAGACAAGCCGGGGTGGTGCCGCCAGGGCCGGGGTCGCCAGGGAAGGGGGCTGCCCCTCCACCACGGTCACGATCTCGTGGGAGCGCCGGGTGCTCAGGATGGCATCCACGCCAGGCACCAGCGTGCGCAGAGAATCGCCGGCCAGCTCCGCCAGGCAACCGGCAGCGACGAGCCGCTGGCCGGCGGTTTTGGCAGCGGCCAGTTCGCGCAACGCCGCCAGCGACTCCTGGCGGGCCGGGTCAATGAACCCGCAGGTGTTCACCACCAATACGTCGGCCTCGGCCGGGTCAGCAACAGCCCGGTGGCCGGCCAGGCGCAATCGCTGGGCCATCCCCTCTGAATCCACTTCGTTTTTGGGGCAGCCCAGGGTCAGCAGGTAATAGCGCAAGGGATAGGAGCCTGCCGGTCGGTCTGGCATCTTCATGGGCCGATTATGCTTGGGATCGCGGGCCTGGGTCCGTGCCCAGCGTGCCTGGACGATGAAGCAAGTCGCCCTGGCGGATCGTCCGCACTCAGCGGCGGGAGTTATCCAACGCGCCGCTTATCCTGCATCCTGCCCCTGTACCCTAGAATTCGCGGCGGATCAGCGTAATCGTGCCCTGGTTGCCCGCGCTATCATACCAGACACCGGTCATGCTGCGGCCCTCCGCGTCCATGGTCACATCCAGCCGCCAGATGACCATGACCAGCCCCAAAGACGCTTCCAGTCGCAACCGGTTACCGGCGATGGTGCTGTTCTGCAACGGCCCGGCCAGGGTTTCCGGGCTACCCGGCGGGGTGACCTCCAGTGTCCCCATCAGGTTATTACCTGTGACCTGCGTGATGATCACCCGCACGGCATCGTTGGTCGGCACGGCCTGGCCTGTCCACGTGCCCACCGGCGAAGGTGTGGGCTGATTCACCGTCACGATCTGGGTGGGGCTGACCGTAGTCTTGCCCACCGAGTCCCAGGCCTGGACGTTGATGTTATAGCTGCCCGGGGCCGCCGGCGTCCATCGCTGGGTGATAGTCGCTGATGACTGGCCGATAGTCGGGTCCGGGGCAGTCCAGGTATCCACGGTCCCCCCATTCACCAACAAGGCGATCCGGGTGATGCCCTTGCTATCGTAGGCCCGGGTATGGACATTTACCGGCGTACCGACGTTGACCGTGGTCTGATCCAGGCGCACCTCAACGCTGGGTGGGTTGTCGTCGGCCACGCCGATAGTCACGTGGTTGCTGTCGGCCATGCCGCCGGACGCACTGATGGCCCGCACCCAGGCGTCATGCTCGCCGACCCGATCGGTACGCCAGCGGAAGGTGAATTGCTGGGGCGGGTTATCCTGCGCGGCCTGGAACAGACCATCCACCCACAACTCCACGCGCTGGACCCTGGTGGCGTCAGTAGCGGTGGCCCGGATGTCCAGGTCCTGGTTCTGGCGGATCACGATCCGGCCCGGCGGATAGTCAATGCGCACCTGCGGGATCGTGACCTGTTGCAGCACCTTGACCGTGACCCTGGCGGCATTGGAGGGGACGTACTGGTCGTCATAAACGACGACGGAGAAGACATAGGTGCCTTGCTGACCGGGGGTCCAGGCCAGGCTATCTACCAGGTTAGCGGGACGTTGCGGATACTCGCGGTAACCCACCCGGCTCTGGCCCACATACAGTTCCGCCACCGACAGGCCCTCATTGCTTTGCGCATTAAACTTGACGTTGATGGCCTGGTTTACATTAAATTGTGCATTTTGGGGTGGGGCCGTGATCGAGACTTTGGGCCGCTGGGG
>Ga0209101_1000394_pt1 | contig 36175 bp, 28 predicted proteins | sample ConPoolayeCmetaG_FD_185481 | JGI IMG/M metagenome (GOLD analysis project Ga0209101, IMG submission 185481) | Hot spring microbial mat communities from California, USA to study Microbial Dark Matter (Phase II) - Cone Pool mat layer C metaG... ...
TCTCTACAACCTCCACCATGTCAGAGGTCGTGTCGGCGCAGCCGATGTCGCTGGTGACGGTCAGGGTGACGGTGAAGGTACCGGTGGCCAGGAAGGTGTGCACCGGGTTGGAGATGTCATAGGTGTAGCCGTCGCTGAACTCCCAGTACCATTCCACGACCGGCCCGGTCGAGATGTCGGTAAACTGCACGGCGGTATCGGTGTAGATGAGGGTGGGGGTGAAGGTGAAGGCAGCCGTCGGCAGGTCGGGTGGGCAGATGATCAGGAACGAGGCACCATCCTCGTAGGTCAGGTCTTCCCACCGGAGCGTGGCATAGTTGTCGGCCACGGTGCCGGCCGTCACCTGGGGACTGACCTCCACCACCAGGCTGATGCTGTCGGTTGTACCGCTGTAGATGTCCACCGTCCAGACGACCTGGTGTGTGTTCGAGTAGTAGGTGCCTGCCGGGTCGGAAGAGACATAGGCCACCTCGGCCGGCAGGTTATCGGTGATGATTGCGCCTGGGGCATCGGCGTCGCCGGTGTTGGAATAGGTGAGGGTATAGGTCACATACTGACCACCATACGCCTCAGCCACGTCTGCCTTCTTGGCGAAGGCCAGCTCCGGTTCCGGCACGATGCACGACAACGGGTAATACTCCGGGCCGGCGTAGGGCGGGTTGTCCGAACCGGCACGCCCACCGATCACCCACATCCCCGGCAGACCGTCCGTGGGTTCTGGCGAGCAGATCGGCACAAAGGCGTCGGCGTTGTTGCGGCGCGCCGTGATCAGGTCCGGGAAGGTTTCGTCGTAGGAGTTGCTGGCCACGTCGTAGGCGATCACCTGGTTGGATTCCCCCGGCCACTGGGCATAGGCCGGGGCCAGGATGATCTTGCCCGCCAGCCCGTAGGGTGAACCGGTGTCGAAGCCAAAGGCCCGCCCCTCGGCGCCGGCCTGCGGCAGTTCCGCCACCGCGGCGTTGTCCCACGTCCCGGCCCCTTCCGGATCGGCCATCACCTCGGTGCGGGTCTGCGCCACCAGGCTGGTGCCGTTATAGACGGTTCCGCCGAAGGCATAGATCTTGCCGTCCACCGCTGTGGCCATGATGTACCCTCGCCCCATGGACAGGTTGCCGAGCTGGGTGAAGGAGTTGTCCAGCGGGTTGAAGCGGTCAGTCCGCGTCAGTTCGTAGGGCGAGGCGTTCGGGTTGAAGCCGCCAAAGATGTAGACCCGGTTGTTCACCACCACCTGCGCCCCCGGTATGTAGCCGGTGTAGGCTGTCGGCAGTGTCGCTACCTGTGTGGCCGTGTTGAGCACCGGGTTGTAGCACTGCACCGCCAGCGTCTGCCCTCCGGCCGAGTCGCGCCCGCCAAAGGTGCACAGCAGGTCATAGGTGCCGTTGTTCACCAGGTTGACAGTATAGTTGGAGATGGGGACCGGCATGGTCGCCCCGGTTGCGCTGCAGGTGTTGGCCACCGGGTCGAAGGCGTAGATCGTGCCGACCGTGCTGCTGCCCGAGCGTCCCCCCAGGATATAGACCTTGCCCGTGCCGGGGTAGTATTCGGCGTCAATGCGCGTCAGGTCGAAGCAGGTCGGCTGCGTCCCCGGCATCCACTGGCCCTGGTAGGTCAGGTTAAAGTCCACCGTTGTCACCGTATTGGTGATGACCACCACCCCGTTGACCGTCTGTGGCTGGTAGCCGGTCTTGGAGGCGGTGACGTTGTAGGTGCCCGGCACCACGCTCATGGTGTAGTAGCCGGTCGGGTCGGTGGTGGCGTCAATCGTGCTGTCGTTCAGCCCCGGCGAGGCGGTGACGGTGGCTCCCTCAATCGGGTTGCCGGTGCCGGCGTCATAGACATGGCCGTCAATGTAGCCGAACTCGACGTTGCCGCACCAGGCGTTGCCGGCTGCCAGCACGTCCAGGTAGCCGTAGCCGTAGGTGTAGTTGCCCTCGCCGTCGGGCGGGGCGCCGCAGTTGCCGGCCGGCGGGGTGCCGGCGCTGTTCTGCAGGGCCTGGAAGGTTGTGTCCATCTGCCCGATCAACGCCGGGTTGCACGACCACAGGAGGGCCACCGCCCCCGCTGTGTGCGGCGAGGCCATCGAGGTGCCGCTGTAGCTGCAGCTCCAGGCGTTCGTCGGCACCGAGGAGCAGACGTTCACGCCTGGCGAAGCGATGTTCGGCTTGGTATAGGGATCGTGGCCAAAGCAAGAGGGCCCCCGGCTGGAGAAAGAGGCGATGTTGCCGGAAGAATCGTGGGCCGCGCTGGCAAACGACTCCTGGTAATCGCCCGGGCTGCCCAGCGTGTTGCAGCCGGAGCCGGAGTTGCCGGCGGAGAAGGCGGGGAAGATGCCGGCTGCCCGCCAGGCCTGCACCTTGGCCTGATACCAGGTGTCGCAGCCGCCGCCGCCCCAGGAGTTGTTGACCACGTGCGGGCGGTTGGCCGGGCTGCCGCCGGGCTGCAGGATCCAGTCGGCGCAGGTATTCAGGGCGTAGTCGGAGCAGGAGCTGCTCTCGCAGCCCTTGCAGGCGATCCAGGTGGCATTGGGAGCCATGCCGGCCTGCCAGGTGAGGGAGGGGTCGTCGTCGGCGACCATCGTGCCCATGGTGTGCGTGCCATGGCCGTTGTTGTCGCAGGCGCTGCCGCCGCAGACGTTGCTGGGGTCGGCCCAGCAGACCGGGTCGGAGGGGTTGGACCCGCACTTGAAAGCCTGATCGAGGGCCGGGTGGTTCCACTGCACCCCGGTATCAATGTTGGCGACGACGATGCCGTCACCCTGCACGCCGAAGGCGCTCCAGAACTGGTTGGCCTTGGTGTAGGTGATGCCCCAGGCCAGGGCGTCCGGGCCCTGCGGCACCGCCGGCGCCGATTCATCCACGATCGGGTCAACGTAGAAGGTGCGGGTAGCGCGGACGAGTTCGACTTCCGCCAGGGCAGCCAGGCTCTGGGCCGCCACGAGGTCCCCGGACCAGACGTACAGTTCGTTTCCGGCGATAAAGGTCTGGTAGCGCAGGCCGCGCCCGTCCAGGAGGGCCTTGGCGCGAGACTGAGAGCGCTCGGCCGCCGCGGTCAGGGTGTTGACCACGAACTCGCCGCGCTCTGCCCAGCCCATCGAATAGGCCGGGGAGAGGTCGGCCTGTTCGGTGAAGCGGACGATAAAATCGGCCGTGCCTTCGGCGGCGAATTTGTCCAGAAGCGCCTGCTCGATCTTGTCGGCCTGGGCGTTGATGGATGGGGCAGCCGTAGCCAGCAGCGGCAGCAGGCCCAGGACGACGGTCAGGCTCAAGATAAGGCTAAATGCTCGGTTCCACTTCATGGTTATAGTTTCTCCTTTTCAAATTTGATTCCTACGGTCTTTTCTGGCGCTGGCCGGTCCTTGTGTGAAGGGCTGGCTGGTCTGGTGTCTGGGTCTCTGTCTGTCGTGTTCACCTCCTTCATCAGCGACTTCTACGGGCCGCTCCGCACCACCAGCGGCAGATAGATGTGGAGCCGGGGCGGTTCTGCGCCGACCGTAATGGCCTGGCTGTAGGTTGTACCCCAGCCGCACCGGTTGCGTGTCCGGAGGGTGACGGTGTAGGTACCGGCAGATGGATAGCGATAGGAGGGATTCTGCAGGCTGGAGCCGGCTCCGCCGTAGCCAAAGGTCCAGTTCCAGGCGATGGGATCGTCGCTGCTGGCATCGTAGAAGTGGATGACCTGACCGGGTTGGGGATAGGCCGGCGAGTAGGTAAAGGCGGTCGTGGGCGTGGGGGTGATGGAGACGGTGTGGGTGACGGTATCGGTGCCGCCCACGTTGCCGGCCGTCAGGGTCACGGTGAACTCGCCGCCCGTGGCATAGGTGTAGGTCGGGTTCTCGGCGGTGGAGCTGCCCACCCCATCGCCAAAGTTCCACAGGTACTCGACCGGCACCTCCGGCGGATAGCTGCTCAGGTTGGTAAAGGCCAGCGGCGCCCCGACGCACACCGGCTCATTGCTGGCAAACTCTGCGGTGGGGGCTGCCGGCACATAGATCTCGACCTCGGCCGGCCCGCCGACCAGCGAAGCAGCTTCGGCGCTGATGTGAGCGGTGCCGGCTGTCGCCCCGGCAGTCAGGGTGGTGACCGCCTGGCCATTCTCGTCGCTGTAGGCGGTGGATGGGTCCAGCGTGCCCAGGTCGGTGGTAAAGGTGACCAACCAGCCCGGTGTCGGCGTGCCGTTGGACAGGGTGAGGGTGGCGGTGATGGTGGCCTGGCCGTAGACGATGGGGATGCGGGTCGGCGCGGCTTCCAGGCTGATGACTTCGGGCGAAGTGCCCAGGGTCGTGGTCAGAAAGACGGCGGTGAACGGCCCCCAGACGCCGTCGTCGTTCAGGCCGTGGACCAGAATGTAATGTCTGCCTGGGGCCAGCGAAATGGTGTCCACCGTAGCGACGACATTCTCGCTCAGTCCGCCCCAACTTCCATCGGCGGGCGACATGGCCAGGCCGGTGCCATCCTCGCCCGGGGCGTCGAGAAAGTATTCGGCGCCGTAGATCGGCTGGAGCGGGTCGCCGCCGTAGCGGTGGTCGGCGATGTTGGCCGTCAGGTTCACCGGCGTGCCCTGCGGCACTTCGTCCGGCGTGACGGCCACATTCTGGGCGTCGGGGCCGTAGGCGGTCAGGTAGGGGGTGCGGGCGATCTTGTGGGCGTAGAGGAAGGCCGGCCGGTTCTCGTTCCAGAAGTTGCGGGGCATGCCGTCAATGCCGTCAATGCAGCCGTAGGCCGGGAAAAAGCCGCCACAACTGCCGCTGCTGGGGCCGACCTCGAAGGTGTAGGCGGCGATGCCGAACTTGCCGTAGGCCCAGTCGTCGGTGGATCCATCAACGGTGTAGAGAAAGCCGTTCGGGGCGTAGCCGTTGTAGTAGGCAAGCTTGCGGGCGATGGTTTGGAGTTGAGTGTGGTTGGGCGCGCCACCCGGTGAGAAGCCGAAGGGCCACAAGATCAGGTCGCTATAGCTGTGCAAGGAGATCAAGATGCCGGTGGTGGTCAGGGGCGAGGCCGGGGCGATCTCGTCGTCGCCGTTGGGTCCGTTCTGGTCGGGCACCACGCTGGCAAAGTGGGTCTGAAAGGCGATGGTCTCCGGCTCGCTGCCCCGGCTGGGGCCGCGATAGGTCTCGGCGCAGGGGTTGCCGCTGGAGCCGCCGCAGCAGCCCCACTTGAAGGAGTGGTTGCGGTTCAGGTCCACGCCCCAGGTGTTGGGGTCGCCGCAGCCATCGTCGTTGTCCATGTTTTTACGACGGTAGGCGCTGGTATTCTGCTCGTTGACGACGTGGCCATCGGGGTTTTGCATGACCAGCACATAGGCCACATGGTGGTTCACCAGCCAGGTGACGTCGGGGTCCACCCCGTAGCCGCCCTGGCCGTTGTACCCGCTGGTCAGGTACTTGATGTAGCGGATGGCCAGTTCCGGCACGGCCACCTCGCGGGCGTGGATGGTGGCAAAGAGGTAAAAGACCGGCCTGTCCTCGATGGGGCCGTAGGCCGGATCCTCATTGGTGATGCGCAGCACCCACATGTCGCGGGGATGGCCTCCGTGGTCTGCCTCCCAGGCGTCGCCGATGTCGTACAGTTCTGTCAGGCCGGGGTAGGCGGCGGCGGTGTCTTGCAGGAAATTCACGATGTACAGGTTGTTGGAGTTGGAGAAATAGTTGTCAAAGTAGTGAAAACGGGGATCCAGGGGTGCTTCGATGCCCAGCAGAGACGTCTTTTCGGCATCAGTCTCCAGGCGGTAGCCCAGTCCCCGGAGCCATTGATACTCGGCTGGCTGTAAAGCCACAACCGCGTAGTGGTCCTGCGGGTGGACTTCCCAGATGTCCAGCTCACCGGCCACAGCGTTCAGGTGAGCCTGATCCTGAAAGTAGAGTCGGACCACGACCGGTTCCACCGGTCCGACAGGAGGGGTGTCGGCCAACGACCAGGGACCAACCAGCCCGATGAGGGCCACAGCCACCATCAGGCTCAGCAGCCACATATGCTTTTGGCGCGTCATTGCAGCTTTCCTTTCCTTTCCAGAACTTTGTAGGACGGAATGGCAGGCGAAGGATACCACAAATATCACCCCCTGTCAAAAGCCAGGGGAAGCAAGAAGCGGGCCGGAAACTTGCAGCTCTTTTTGTCTTGGGGTAGAATGGAGCCTGTTATCCCGGTCAGGTGCCACGCCCCGTATGGGGGCGCGGTGCCTGGATCAGAGGAGAGGGAAGGATGCGACCGAGCCATACCTTTCGGGTGATCCCATTGCTGCCGGCCAAATTGGAACGGCTGCGCGACCTGGCCTATAATCTGTGGTGGACCTGGAACCACGAGGCGATAGACCTGTTTCGGCGGTTGGACCGGGACCTGTGGGAATCCACCGGCCACAATCCGGTGTTGATGTTGGGCACCATCCGCCAGGAGCGCCTGGAGCAACTGGCCGAGGATGACGGGTTCATGGCCCACCTGGAGCGGGTGTGGCGGGAGTTTGACCGCTATCTGCAGAGCAAAAGCACCTGGTATCACAAAGCACACGGGCGGCAGGAGGGCCTGCTGGTCGCCTACTTTTCCGCCGAGTTTGGCCTGACCGAGAGCCTGAGCATCTACGCCGGTGGGCTGGGCATCCTGGCCGGCGATCATCTCAAGTCGGCCAGCGATCTGGGGTTGCCGCTGGTGGGGGTCGGGCTGCTCTATCAGCAGGGCTACTTTCGCCAGTATCTGAACCCCGATGGCTGGCAACAGGAGCTGTATCCCGACAACGACTTTTATAACCTGCCGGTGGTGCTGGAGCGGCAGGTGAGCGGCGCGCCGCTGCTGATCGAGGTGGAATATCCCGGCCGCCTGGTCAAGGCCCAGGTGTGGCGGGCGCAGGTAGGACGGGTGCCGCTTTATCTGTTGGACACCAACCTGGAGTGCAACCGCCCGGAGGACCGGGACATTACCGATCAGCTCTACGGCGGCGACGACGATATGCGCATCCGTCAGGAGGTGATGCTGGGCATCGGGGGGATTCGGGCCCTGCGGGCGCTGGGCCTGCAGCCGGCCGTCTGCCACATGAACGAGGGGCATTCGGCTTTCCTGGCCCTGGAGCGGATCCGGCTGTTGATGGAGGAGCAGGGGCTCTCTTTTGCTGAGGCTCGCGAGGCGGCGGTGGCCGGCCATGTCTTTACCACCCATACTCCGGTGTCAGCCGGCATTGACTGGTTCCACCCCGATCTGGTGGACCATTACTTCAGCCGCTACTATCCGCGTCTGGGCCTGTCACGACACGAGTTCCTGGGCCTGGGGCGGATGAACCCTGATGACCCCAACGGCTACTTTTGTATGGCCATCCTGGCCATGCGCCTGGCCAACAAGATCAACGGCGTCAGTCAGCTCCACGCCCGGGTGTCACGACAGATGTGGCAGGGGGTGTGGCCTCAGGTGCCCGGCGATGAGGTGCCCATCCTGAGCCTCACCAACGGCATCCACCCTCGTTCCTGGATCTCGCACGATATGGCCGATCTGTACGACCGCTACCTGGGGCCACGCTGGATCGAGCGCCCGGCCGACCAGACGGTATGGCAGCAGGTGATGCGCATCCCCGACGAGGAGCTGTGGCGCACTCATGAGCGCCGCCGCGAGCGACTGGTGGCCTTTGCCCGGAAGCGGCTGCGCGCTCAGTTGGAGCAGCGGGGCAGCCGGCCGGCCGAGGTCCAGGCGGCCGAAGAGGTGCTCGACCCGGAGGCGCTGACCATCGGTTTTGGCCGGCGTTTTGCCACCTACAAACGGGGTACCCTCCTCTTCCGTGACGTGGAGCGCCTGGCCCGCATCGTGGGCAGTAAAGACCGCCCGGTCCAGATCATCTTTGCCGGCAAGGCCCATCCCCGCGACAATCCGGGCAAAGAGCTGATCCGCCAGATCATCCATCATGCTCGCCGGGAAGAGTTCCACAATCGGATTGTGTTCATCGAGGATTACGACATGGTGGTGGCCCGCTATCTGGTGCAGGGGGTGGACCTGTGGCTGAACACCCCCCGCCGTCCCCACGAGGCCAGTGGCACCAGCGGCATGAAGGCCACGGCCAACGGCGCTCTGAACCTCAGCATCCTGGACGGCTGGTGGGCCGAGGCCTATACCCCCGAAACCGGCTGGGCCATCGGCCATGGCGAAGAGTACCCTGAGGATCAGGCTGACTATCAGGACACGGTCGAGTCCAACGCCATCTACGACCTGTTGGAGAAAGAGATCATCCCCCTGTTCTATGACCGGGGGCGCGACGGGTTGCCACGGGGCTGGATCGCCCGGATGAAGGCGGCGATGCGCGATCATGCTGCCATGTTCAATACCAACCGCATGGTCCGCGAGTATTTTGAATTGTGCTACCTGCCTGGCTTCGAGCGGAGCCGGCGCCTGATGGCCGACGGCCAGAGGCGGGCCAAGGCGCTGGCGGCCTGGAAAGGGCGGGTGCGCCAGGCATGGGGGCAGATCCGCATCGAGAGCCTCCGCGCCGACCCGGCCGAGGGACAGGAACTCAAGGTCGGCGATCAACTCCAGGTACAGGCCGAGGTCAACCTGGGGACGCTGAACCCCACCGACGTGACGGTTGAGTTGTTCTACGGCCCGCTCGATGCTGAGGGGTTGATCGTCCAGGCGCAGACGATCCCCATGCTCATCGCCCAGTCCAGGGGGAAGGGGGTGTATGTGTTTGCCGGGGGGATCACCTGTACCGCCAGCGGCCGCCATGGCTATACGCTGCGCATCGTCCCCAACCACGAAGACCTGGGCCACCCCTTCGAGATGGGGCTTGTTCTGTGGGGAGCGTAAGAGCTTGTCTGAAAACCACCAAGGACACCAAGGGCACCATGCGGTTTTTTTATTCGTTTCCTTTGTGTTCTTTGTGGTGAGCTTTTCAGACTGGCTCTAAGGTCAGAGACAGGCAGCAAGATTAGAATTCGGAAGAGATCAGAAAATAGACCGCCTCGATATTCTCTACGTCGCTGCTGAACTGCTTGCCGTTGGTGCGGTTGGCCAGTGTCTTGAGCAGGTCCAGGTCGGCATCGTCGCCATAGGCGATGGTGTAGATTTTGACCCCGGCCGCTTCCGAACCTGACGGCAGGCGGCTGAGCATGTCATTCCGCGATGGACCGCCCGGCGCCTCGTTCTTGCCATCTGAAAGCAGGACAATGCCGTACAGCCGGGCCTCGCCTGCCGCCTCGTGGTCGGCTTTGAGAGCTTCGATCCGCTCCACGGCCTGGATCACCGCCTGGTGAAGCATGGTACATCCCTCCGCGTACAGGCCGTTGAGGGACCTTTTCAGCCTTTCGCCTGCCTGGCCTACCGGTCCACTGTCGGGTAATTCGACCACATGGCAGGAGAAGGTGAGGACATATATCTCATCGTCCGGGTCCATCTGTTCCAGGAAGGCCACTGCCCCCTGGATGGCCGCCTTGATCTTGTCGCCCTGCATGCTTCCTGAGGTGTCCAGCAGCAGGACGATGGTGGCTTTTTTCTTCACCTGATGCCACACGTCCAGGATGTGGCCCACCACCTCGTCGGCAGGGTAGGCCAGGTTGGGCACCCTGTCCACTGTGATCGAAGGCACAGCCCCGTGCGCCAGGTCAATCGGAGCCCGCAGGGCCACGCCGGGATTGGCCGGGCGCAGGCCCCAGTCCATGGCCAACGCCTGCTGCTCCGGCGAGAGCAGGAAATCGCGGAAGAGGGCCGCTGCCTGGGCCTGCTCCTCGCTCACCCAGTCAGCATCCAGGATGCAGTAGGGGTTCTCTGCCCAGAAGGTGCCGTCGGCGGGGTAGATGGCGACCAGCGGAAAGCGTAACCGGTCGCCGAAATCCCGGTTCCACTTGATCACGTTGGCCTCGTAGCTGGTCACAGCGTGCAGGTATTCTGGCCCCCGTTGGGTCATCCTGGCCAGAAGATCGGTGTCTTTCTTGCCATAATGAAAGACCTGTCGCTCGACGGCACCAACGCTGTCGAGCACCGGCTGGCTCTTGACATCGGCGATAGTCAACCCGTCGGTTTTATCGAGGGCAGCATAGACCTCGGCAATGAGCGACAGGAGTCCAGAGTTCGAGTGCTCGGGGTGGGGGTGGCCAAACTTGAACTGGCCCCATTCTGGATGACCATAAGCGGCCCAGCCTTCTGGGTTGGTGGACAGCTTTGCCAGGTCATCCCAGCCGATGGGCGCCTCGGGCCAGCCTAACGCCTGGGCCATAGGTTGCCACATGGCAATGGCCAGCGGCAGGCTCAGCGTGGCAGGGCACTCCTCCTTGATGAGCGGCTGCCCGGTGCGGTCCCGCCATTTCTGATTGATGGCCTCGATCCAGGGGTAGCTGCCCGGGCTCCAGACCACCGGCTTGCTTTTGCCGGCCAGGATGTCGTCCATCGAGCTGCCGGAGCCGACGTGCGAAACGGTGACGACAATGCGCTTGCCGTTGACCGTGTGGCCCTGGTCGTTGAAGGCGGCGACCACCTGGTTCATCCAGTCTTCTTTGGTGTTGGAGGAGGAGACCTCGACGATTACGGCCCCTTTGGGCAGCGGGGTCGGCGGCGCGGGGGTTTTGTCATCCTGGGGGAGGTGGTTGGTGGCTTGTAGCAGCAAGCCGGCACCCACGATGAGCAGCGCTATCAGGACAATGGCTACAAAGATGATACGGGCCCGATTCATGATTCTCTCCTCTCATTTCATTCGGATGGCCGATGGCATGGCCGTCGGCTCCCCTCTTTATTGGGGTACCTCCACGATCTGCACCTGGCCGGTGGTGGTGTCATAGAGGGCATAGGTCGAGCGGCCCAGGCGGCCCATCACCTCACCGGGGTTGACCTGCACGGTTTGGCCCACCTGGACGACGGCCGGCCTGTGGCTGTGACCGTGGCACACCAGGTCGTAAACGCCGCTGTGGGCCAGCGCCCGTCCGATCTCCGGGTAGTGAGTGACTGCCACCCGCCGCCCGTCCAGCTCCAGCTCGGCAAAATCGCCGTGCAGCGTCACGTGCGGGAAGCGGGCCGCCACCTGGGCCAGGAACAGCCTGTCGCCGTCATTATTGCCCCACACGACATGGATCGGCCCGGCAAACCCCTCGGCCATCTGGGCCAGGGTGAAGGGGGCGCAGAAATCGCCGCAGAAGAGGAGCCGGTCAGCCTGCAGGCCGGCCAGCAACCTCTCCAGCCGCCAGATGTTGTCATGGATGTCCGACAGGATCGCAATTCTCATTTCAGGATAGCCAATGCCCGCAGTGTGACCCATTTATTGGGCTGTCCCACGGTGCCAAAGCTGGCCCAGGTGTTGGCCGGCGTGTGCTCCAGGGGCCAGCGGCCATTCTCATCCCGTTTGCTTCGCACGACCGCCACTGCCGCCTCCAGGCGAGGGGCACTCCCCACGCCGAACCGGCCAGACACCTCCAGCAGTTCCAGCAGGTCGGAGTGATGGTCGAGGGGGAAGCTCAGCCTGGACTCCAATGCGTCGGGCTGGCCGGCCAGCGGCCCCTCCTCGCTCAGCAGAAAAGCCAGGCCGGCCTCGATTGCGGCCTGCATGGCCGGCGAGCGCCGCTCCGCCGGCACCCCGGCCAGGGCGTTCAGGGTCCTGGCAGCTCCCCAGGGGCAGGGCAGCCCGTCACGGTGCCGGGGTGGACGCAACCCGGCCTGACAGCGGCAGCGAAAGTTGCTGCCAACCGCAGCCTGGGCCAGGGCCTCCAGGCTTTCCTCCAGGCGTGGGTCCTGGTAGCCCAGTTGCGAGAAGGCGCGCAACAGGCTGCCGCTCAGGCAGAGGATCGCCCTGTGGGCTGTTTTGTCGGCCGCAAAGAGGCCGTTGGGCAGGCGGCTGTGGTCCAGCAGATACGCACAGGCGCGGTCCACCGCCTCGATGCGGGGCGTGCCCAACTGGGCCAGAAAGATCACCTGCCATACTGTGGCCTTGTGCCTGGGGCTATAGCCGAGGCCGGGGTGCATCCAGTATCCCTCCGGCCATTGAGCGTTCAGGATCGCCTTCGCCGGTCCCCAGCCGGGGATGGCTGCCTGGGCGGCCTGGACCTCCGGGTCGTCGGCGGAACGGTCCAGCAGACCGGTGAGGGCCAGATAGCGGGCTGAAGGGTTGTCCGGTTCCAGCAGCCAATCGAGGAGGTTGGTCACCGGATGCGCCTCTCAAAGTTTTGAATGGCCAGGCGGCTCTTGGTCCCGTTGATCAACACATACTCACCGCACACGGCTACGACATCGAACTCTCGCTCGCGGCCTGGGTCGGCAGGGTGTATCCGGCGCATGTGCACGGCCACGCTTTCCGCCCGGCCGTCTGGGCAGGGCACAGTCTGGTGCAGGATGCGAGGGATGCTGGGGGCAACCAGATCGATGGTGCGCCACACCTCGGCCATCAAGCCTTCCAGGTCGGTGACACGCTGTTCTACTGCGGTCTCGAACATGGCATCTCCCCTGCCTCTGCCATGATCTGAGCCGCATTATACCACACCCCGGCTTTCTTTTCAAACGCATGTTCGCCGGGAGTCACTCCCCATACGTATCAGGCTAAGCGGTCGCACCTCAGTGGCCTGCGGCCAGGCATCCACCTGCGTGGATGCCTCCATCCGCGCAGAATGGAGTCACTCCCCCTTCGTCTGCCACTCAGCCGCCGGCATCAACCGGCCGTCCGTCAGGTAGTACACCGCCCGGCCCGGATAGGAGGCGATGACGGCGGCATCGGTCTGCGGGTCGCTGCCCCGGACATAAACCACGTCGTCGTTCAGGAGAGGGCTTTGCCCGGCCAGCATCGCCCCATACTCCAGCCAGCGTTTGGCATAGACGATGACCAGGGCGTGGTGCAGCTCTGCCTCCTCGATGGGCTGCAACTGGGCGCGGCTGATGCCGTAGAAGCCGTGGGCCTCCTCCATCCGCGAGGGGACGTTGACCGCCAGGTTGACGGCGACCAGCAGGATCAGCAGTGCAGCCAGGGTCGGGCGCAGCCGGTTCCGCTGCTTTTCAGCCCAATCCCACACCTTGAGTAACCCCACCGCACTCAGCAGCCACAACCCACCAAAGCCCTCAAAGTAGTAACGCGGCCCCCACAACCGCGCCGGTGAGCCGATCCAGTAGAACAGGTAGGCAAACACCAGGCAGGCGAAGGGAGCCACCAGCGCCCAATCTCGCCGGCAGCGGGGATGCAGCAGCAGGCCGGGCAGCAGCGGTAACCAGCTCAGCCCTGGCCAGCCCAGCAGATCGGTCGCCGCCCGCGACAGGTCTTGTTTGAGGTTGATCCAGGCGTAATACGGGGAGTGGCCTCCCGGCATGGCGCCGATCCCTGGTCCAAAGCCCAGGCGGTCGTAGGGCCACCACAGCAGATAGGGGTTTAACCACGGGTCGCCGGTGACAGCCCACTGATAGGCCGGCAGCAGGGCGGCCACGGCTCCCCCGGCCAGGGCCAGCAGCAGATAGTTCGGCCAGCCAGGCCGCCGCCGCAGCACCTGCCCCAGGCTGTAGATGATAAAGGGCGCAGCATACGCCATCGCGGTCAATGAACGGGTGAGGAAGGCCAGGCCCAGGGCCAGCCCTGCCCCCACAGCAAACCGCCGGCCCCGCCCCTGGACGGTCCAGATAAACCACAGACTGAACAACAACAGCCAGGTCAGGCTTGCCAGGTGTGACAGGAAGGAGCCGCTCAACACCAGAAACAGGGGGGAGGTCATGCCCAACGCCGCTGCCAGCAATCCGGTGCGCTCGTCATAGAGGGCCTGCCCCAGGCGATAGACCAGGTAGAGGCTCAATGCCGCCAGCAGGGGGTTGACCAGCCAGGCTGCGCCAGGCCGTTCGCCCAGGGCCAGCACCGCCGGCCAGCCGGGCGGGTACTTGCCAAAGCGCCGGCCCTGATAATCCAGCACAAAGGGGATCCAGAACGAGGCCGGATAGGCTGGTGAGGGGACGGTCAAACGGCCCAGGGCCATCGTCCTGGCCTGGAAGAGGTAGGCGACTTCATCTTCCAGGTGGGGTAGTCGCTCGAAAGCAAAGTTGGCGACGGCTCCCGTCGCCAGAAAGGCCAGGATGCAGATGAGCAGAATGAGCCTGCCTGGGCTGATCGGTCTCATGGACACAGTCCGGTCGCCGCTGAGCACACAGGAATCTGGCGCCTCAGCGATCTTGGCCCCTTCAGCCGGAATCTTGAACCATCCCCAAAATGATACCACCTTTTGAGGAAAAAGACAAGGGGGCTGGACAGGGGGGGCGAAGCAGAACATGGGTGGGAGGCACCCCGTTGCTCGGCGGGGGTCTGTGACCCTCGCCCGTGGGGGGCTGCCAGGTCACAGGCCCGGCGGGAGCAGGAATAGATCTACGACGGTGTAGTGACTCTGCCAGACGAGGGCCTGGACTACCCTTTTCGCCCAAGACCTGGTATAATCCGGTTTTGGATTTGTGATTGTCGTGAAAATCTAAAGACCTGGTGAGGCGAAGGGATGGAAAAGGTCAAGACCATCGCCGACAAAATCATTGAAAATGTGGAAAAGGTGATCATTGGCAAGCACGAAGCCGTGCAGCTCACCGTCATTGCCCTGTTGTGCGAAGGGCACCTGCTCATCGAAGATGTGCCCGGCACCGGCAAGACGATGTTGGCTAAATCGGTAGCCCGCTCCCTGGGCTGCACCTTCCGCCGCATCCAGTTCACCCCTGACATGCTGCCCAGCGATGTGACCGGCGTGTCGGTGTTCAACCAAAAGACACGCCAGTTTGAGTTCCGCCCCGGCCCGGTCATGGCTCAGATCGTGCTCACCGACGAGATCAACCGCGCCACCCCCAAGACCCAGTCGGCCTTGTTGGAGGCGATGGAGGAGCGGCAGATCACGGTAGATGGCATGACCTATCCCCTGGAAAGGCCCTTTTTGGTGCTGGCCACCCAAAATCCCATCGAATATGAGGGCACCTTTCCCTTGCCCGAAGCCCAGCTCGACCGGTTTATGATGCGGATCGGCCTGGGCTACCCCGGCACGGAGGAGGAGATCATGATGCTCGACCGCCAGCAGTACGTCCATCCGGTCACCCGCCTGGAACAGGTGGTGACGGCCGAAGAGCTGATCTGGGCCCAGGAGCGGATCAAGGAGGTCTATCTTGACCATCTGGTCAAAGAGTATATCGTCAAACTGGTAAAAGCCACCCGTAAACACCCTGACATCTATCTGGGGGCCAGCCCGCGCGGCAGCATCGCCCTGTACAAGACGGGACAGGCACGCGCTGCCATCCTGGGCCGCGATTATGTGATTCCAGACGACATCAAAGCCCTGGCCGTGGCTGCTCTGGCCCATCGCCTCATTATCAGCCCTTCAGCGCGGATCAAAAACGTGGACCCTCAGGCCGTGATCCAGGAGATCCTGGACGGCACGCCGGTGCCTGGGGCGCGCGTGCGGGCCAGGTAGTCAGGCTCCCGGATCTGATAGCTGCTGCAGCAAGAGATTGGGAATTGGAGGAACAGCAACAGATGGCCCAGGCAGATTTGGTGTTGTTGCACGCCCCCAGCGTGTACGACTTTCGCCAGAAATCAATCCTCTACGGGCCGGTGAGCGATCTGGTGCCCAGCACGCCGGTCTTTGAGATGTATCCCATCGGCCTGACAACCATCGCCGAGTACCTGGAGCGCCATGGCCTGCGGGTGCGCATCGTCAATCTGGCACTGCGTATGCTCGACGACAGCCGTTTTGACCCGGAGAAGCTGATCCAGAAGCTCCACCCGGCCGCCTTTGGCATTGACCTGCACTGGCTGCCCCACGCCCACGGCGCCATCGAGATAGCCCGCCTGTGCAAGAAACATCATCCCGACGTGCCGGTCATGATGGGCGGCTTTTCGGCCACCTGCTTTCACCAGGAGCTGATCCAGCGCCCCGAAGTGGACCTGGTGGTGCGCGGCGATTCCACCGAAGAGCCGGTGCTGCAACTGATGCGCCACCTGACCGGCCGGCCCGGTGCGCCGGCCCTGGCCGACATCCCTAACCTGACCTGGCGGGAGCCGAATGGCACGGTCCACGTCAACGCTCTGACCTATAGCCCGCCCAACCTGGATCATCTGCTGATTGACTATAGCTACGTGATCCGGGCGGTGGCCCGCTACCGCGATCTGGTGAGTTTTGTGCCGTTCAAAGGCTGGTTGGGCTATCCCATCACCGCCGCGCTGAGTGTGCGGGGGTGTACGCATAACTGCCGCACCTGCGGCGGTTCGGCCACGACCTTTGCTGCCCTGCACAAACGTTCCAGACCGGCTTACCGCGCCCCGGAGGACCTGGCCCAGGATATCCGCAACATCGCCCGCTTCAGCAACGGCCCGGTGTTCATCCTGGGCGACATCCGGCAACCGGGAGCCGAATATGCCGACCGCTTCCTGCGGGCCATCCACGGCTTCCAGGGGCCGGTCATCGTCGAACTGTTCGACGCCGCTGACCGGCCGTTCATCCAGCGCCTGGCCAGGGCCCTGCCCAACTGGACGTTGGAGATCTCGCTGGAATCTCACAGCGAGGAGGTACGCGCCGCCTTTGGCCGCCCCTACAGGAATGCGGCCATCGAAGAGACCATGCGCTATGCCCTGGAAGCAGGCGTCCGGCGCCTGGACATCTTTTTCATGATCGGCCTGCCCGGCCAGGACTATCGCTCGGTGATGGAGACCATCGAGTATTGCGAGCTCCTGATGCGCGATCTGGACCGGGGGACAAAACGCCGCCTCATCCCCTTTATCTCCCCCCTGGCTCCTTTTCTCGACCCCGGCAGCCCGGTTTTTGAAGAGCCGGAGCGGTACGGCTATCGCTTATTTGCCCGTACGTTGGAGGAGCACCGCCAGGCGCTGGTGCAGCCCAGTTGGAAATATGTGCTCAATTATGAAACCAGGTGGCTGAACCGCGACCAGATCGTGGACAGCACCTACGAGGCTGGGTTGCGGCTGAACCGCCTCAAAGCGCGTTACGGGTTGATAGAGCCGGACCGGGCAGAGCGCACCGAAGCGCGCATCCTCAGGGCGCGGCGGCTTGTCGCCCAGATAGACGACATCCTGAGCATCCATGACCCTGAACGGCGTGCCCGGCTGTTGCAGGCCATCAAGCCACAGGTGGACGAAGCCAACCTGTCTACAGTGTGCGACAAAGCCGAACTGAGTGTGCCCTTGCGCGGCCTCAAGCTGAACCTGCCACAGGCGACCCTTCTTTTCCTCCAGCAGGCGGCCAGACGCCTGTTGCCCTCGACCCGGTGCGCGGGGTGACCTGTTGAACGAGCGCCCCTGTCCCCCGTTTCGTGGCCCTGATTTTGTGGCTGTCGGCCATGTCTGCCAGGATATCCGGCCGGATGGCGGCCTGAACCTGGGTGGCTCGGTTTCCTATGCTGCCACCACCGCCCTGCGCCTGGGCTACCGCGTCGGTGTGGTCACCAGCGCCGGCCCAGACCTGGACGTGGCCCATGCCCTTCCCGGTGCCGAGGTTGCCTGTTCCCCCGCGGCGGCAACCACATTGTTCGAAAATGTCTACGAAGATGGGGGGCGCAGGCAGATCCTCCACCGCCGCGCCGATGTGATCACCTGTGCTCACATCCCCCCTGCCTGGCGCCATCCGCCGATGGTCTATCTGGGCAGCATTGACCAGGAGATCGCCCCTGACCTGTTTCACTGCTTTGCCGACACCTCGTTGATGGCCGTCATGCCCCAAGGCTTTTTCCGCTGCTGGAATGAGCAGGGCCTGGTGTCGTTCGTCGAATGGACACCCCCAGAGATGGTGTTGCGGCGCATCAATGTCCTGGTCATCAGCGAGCTGGACGTGCCCGACCCCGATGGACTGGCACGCGACTGGTGCCGCTTTACCAGGCTGATCGTCGTCACCCGCGCCGAGCGGGGGGCAACCGTGTATCAGGCTGGCGAGGCGCGCCATTACCCGACCCGTCCGGCCCACCAGGTGGACCCCACCGGGGCCGGGGATGTCTTTGCCGCTGCCTTCCTGATCCGCCTGGCCGAAACGGGCGACCCGTGCCAGGCCGCCCATTTTGCCAACACGGTGGCCTCCTTCTCTGTCGAGGGGCCGGGGATTACCGGCATCCCGCTGCGCCGGCAGGTGGACGCCTACCTGAATACCACCCCGGCTCCTCCGCCGTTTGGTCTTTATGAAAAGTTGTGGTAAAATAGGGGCCATTGATCCTGAGGGAGGTATCATGAGGGAACAAATCCAGCGCTTTCTGGACTATCTTGCTCAGGAGAAGAACTCCACGCCCAACACTCTGGCTGCGTATCGAAACGACCTGTCCCAGTTCGCCACCTTTCTGGAAGGCCGTGTCACCGACTGGAGCCAGGTGGAGTACGACACCATTATGGACTATGTCATGAACATGAAGGCCGAGCGGGAGTATGCCTCCTCCACCGTGGCCCGCAAAGTGGCAGCCATCAAGTCGTTTCTCCACTACCTGGCAGGCAGAGGGGAGTTAGAGGATGATCCGACCGCCAAACTGGACTCGCCAAAGGTGCGCAAACGGCTGCCCAGGGCGATTTCGATGGAGGACATGGAGCGGCTGCTGAACGAACCGGCGCGTGGGGAGACGGCCAAAGCCCTGCGTGACCGGGCCTTGTTGGAACTGCTGTATGCCACCGGCCTGCGGGTAAGCGAGTTGGTGTCGCTCGATGTGGATGACGTAAACCTGGCCTCGGCCACGGTCCGGGTCGTGCGTCCCAAAGATAAACGGGAGCGGATCGTGCCGATCCATGACCGGGCCATCGGGCCGATGCAGGAGTACCTGGAACGGGGGCGGACACGGTTGCTACACGATCCTCAAGAGCCGGCTCTGTTCCTGAACCATCGCGGGGAACGGCTGACCCGCCAGGGGCTGTGGCTGATCGTCAAACAGTATGTGCGGGAAATCGGGATCGAGGAGAAGGTGACCCCTCATACCCTGCGACATACCTTTGCGGCCCACCTGCTCGACAAAAAAGCAGACCTGGAATATGTGCAGGAACTGCTGGGGCATGCCCATATTTCGACCACGCAGGTCTACACCCAGATCAGGGATCAGGCATCGTAACCGGTCGGTCTGGTCACAGGCTTGAGCCTGTGCTACCTGATGGCGATTCTATGCGAGGGGGAGGAGGATCATGGGGTACATAGAAAAGGTAATGGGGGACAGGGAGCGGGCGCTCTACCGCACCCACCTGCACTTTATCGTCCTGCTGCAACGGATCGCGGGCTCATTTTTTGCCTGGGCGGTGTTCCTCGGCATCGGTCTCATCGTCCTGCTGACAGCAGAGAATGAAGCCGGGGATAAGGTCCGCTTTACCGTCGGCCTGATCGTGCTGGGCAGCCTGGTGCTGCCGCTATACCTGATCGCCACCCCCTGGCTGCGAGGGCTGCGGGGCCGCGAGCTCCTGGAGCGCGTCTGGAAGCCGGCGCTGGCCATGATCCCGATCCTGGCCGTCGCCCTGGCGCTGATGTTTTCACCCGAATTCCAGGCCACCGGTTGGGCAGCCATTGCCCTGGCCCTCATCCCCTTCTTTGAGCTGATCCGCCAGTTCCTCGACTGGCTGAACGAGCGATATATCATCACCAACCGGCGGGTCATGGAGATCCGGGGGATCGTCAACAAGCATATCCGCGACTCGGCGTTGGAAAAGGTCAACGATGTGGATATGACCCAATCCTTTGTGGGCCGCCTCCTGGGTTATGGCACGGTGCAGATCATTACCGGCTCGGACATCGGGGTCAACATGTTCCGCCGCATCTCGAACCCGGTCCGCTTCAAGCGGGAGATGCTGAACGCCAAGGAGCAGTTGCATGGCATGGCAGTGATGGACGACCTGCGACAAACTCCTGTTCCGGCCAGAGCGGAGGGTGAGGCCGGGCCGACGACGGAGGCAGCTCCCCCGACCAGGGCCAATATCACCGACCTGCTTGTCGAGCTGGCTGAGCTCCATCAAAAGGGGATCCTGTCCGAGGAAGAGTTCCAGGCTAAAAAGAAGGAACTGTTGGATCGTTTATAACCTGAGTAGGGCAACTGCTCGCAGTTGCCCTACACCTGGTATGCCATGATGCCACATATTTACACCCGCGCGCAATATGAAGAGGCGGCCGATTCCATCCGGCATCGGACTCACTACCGGCCTCGGGTGGGGCTGATCCTGGGCACAGGGCTGAATCCGCTGGCCGAGGCGGTGGAAGGAGCCGATATCATCCCCTATCAAGAGGTGCCCCACTTTCCCACGCCGACGGTGGAGGGCCACGTCGGGCGGTTGATCGTGGGCCGGCTGGAGGGGGTGCCGGTGATCACCATGCAGGGGCGGGTCCATTTTTATGAGGGCTATTCGATGCAGCAGGTTGTTTTCCCCATCCGGGTCATGCAACTGCTGGGGGTGGAGACGCTGATCGTGACCAATGCGGCGGGCGGACTCAACCCCACCTTCCGCCCCGGCGATCTGATGCTCATCACCGATCACCTCAGCCTGGTGGGCATGGCCGGGTTGAACCCGCTGGTGGGACCCAACGATGAGGCGCTGGGACCGCGCTTCCCCGATATGTCCCAGGCTTATGACCCTGAGCTGCGCCGCATCGCCCGCCAGGTAGCCCTGGAACAGAGCATTCCCCTGCACGAAGGGGTGTATGTCGGCCTGGGAGGGCCATCGTTCGAGACGCCGGCCGAAATCCGCTTCCTGCGGCTCATCGGCGCCGATGCGGTCGGCATGTCCACCGTTTCGGAGGTGACGGTGGCGCGCCACGGGGGGATGAAGGTCCTGGGCCTGTCGGGGATCAGCAACGTGGCCGTGAGTGAGCCTGGCGTTGACCAGGCGACCAGCCATGAGGAGGTGCTGGCCGCAGGCCGGCAGATCGTCCCCCGCCTGACCGCACTGATTCGCGGCGTTTTGGCCAGGATGAGCTCCAACCTGGTGGAGTGAGGCATGGAAGCGGTCCGGCGAGTCATTGCCGAGTATCAGTGGTGGCTCTATGGCCTGTTGGGTCTCTTGCTGCTCTTCTACCTGCGGCGTGCGCTCCTGGCCCGCCGCGAAGGAGCACGCTCGATCTTTAAGCTGGAACAGGAACAGGCCCGACTCCGCTACAGCCGCAGTGTCACGGTCCTGGCCCTCCTCCTGATCCTGATGGTCGTCCTGTTCGTGCTGGGCAATCCGTTGCCCAACAATCCGGAACCGACCCCTGAACCAGGCCCGACGGTCACGGCCGGGCCGCTGGTTCAGCCGACGTTGACCCACACCCCACCCCCGCCGACCATGACCCCGACGGCTACCGCCACGCCGCTCCGACCGACATTGCCGCCCCGGCCCTCGCCCACCTCCGAGGTGATCGCGACCGATACCCCGCCAGCCCGGCCTCCGGCCTGCCCCGATCCCAACGTGCGCATTACGTCACCGGGGGTTAACCAGGTCGTGCGCGGCAATTTCCCGGTGCGTGGCACAGCCAATATCGCTGCGTTTCAGTACTACAAAGTCGAAGTGGGGCCAGGTCCCAACCCCAAAGACCAGGAATGGACGGTCGTCGGGCAATTGCACGACAGGCCGGTGGTCAACGGCGTGCTGGAGAATTTCAACAGCAGCGCCTATGCCCCTGGCACCTACAGTTTGCGGCTGGTGGTGGTTGACCAAACCGGCAACTATCCTGAGCCCTGTCGGGTCACGATCCGCGTCGAACGGTAACCGGACCGGAACCTGGTGAGCCAGACGGCCTTTCCCTCTCCAACTGAAGAGTCGGCCGGCATTGCCCGGGCGGCGGGCATCATCGCCCTGGGCAGCGTGGCCGGGCGGGTGCTGGGCCTGGTCCGGGAGCAGATCATCGCCTACTTTTTCGGCGCCAGCGGCCTGGTCAGCGTCTTTGGCATCGCCGATACGGTGCGCAAGATGGTCTTTGAGCTGCTCGTCGGCGGGATGCTCAGCGCGGCGCTGGTGCCGGTGTTCAGCCAGGTGGTGGAGCGGGAGGGCCGTCCGGCCCTGTGGGCGCTGTTCAGCCGGGTCCTGAGCCTGGTGGCTGTGGGGCTGGCCATCCTGGTCCTGCTGCTGGAGCTGCTGGCCCCTCAGGTGGCCTGGCTGCTGGGCGGCGGCTTTGGCCCGGAGTTGCAGGCAGCACTGGCGCGGATGATCCGCATCATCGCCCCGGCCATCCTGCTCGTCGGCCTGTCGGGCGTGGTGACCGGCCTGCTCTACACCCTCAAGCGCTTCACCCTGCCGGCCTTTGGGGCAGCGGTCTTTAACCTGGGCATCATCATCGCCGCTCCCCTCCTGGCCGGCCGGCTGGAGGCCTTCAGCCTGGCGGTGGGGGTGCTCCTGGGTTCACTGCTGCAACTGCTCCTCCAGCTCCCCGACCTGCGGCCGGTGCGGTTTCGCTTCCATCTGGACCTCGCCCACCCGGCCCTGCGGCGGCTGTTCCTCCTTTACCTGCCCATTGCCCTGGGGCTGATCATCAGCAACATCCAGGTTGCCATAGACCGGCGTCTGGCCTCGTCTACCGGCGAGAGCAGCATCGCCTGGATGGACCGGGCCACAACGCTGATCCAGTTGCCCCACGGGTTGGTAGCGGTGGCCATTTCGCTGGCCGTGTTGCCAACCCTGTCACGGTTCAGCGCCGTGGGTGACCGGGAGGGCTTTCGTCGCACGCTGGGCCAGGGGTTGCGGCTGGTGCTGGTGCTGATCCTGCCGGCCACATTGGGCCTGCTGGTGTTGGCCCAGCCGATCATCGCCCTGCTCTTTGAGCATGGCCGCTTCACCTCCTACGACACCTTCTGGACCGCCTGGGCCCTGCGTTACTATCTGGCCGGCCTGGTCTTTGCGGCGATAGACTGGCCGCTGAACTATGCCTTCTACGCCCGACAGGATACCCTGACCCCGGCCCTGGTCGGCGTGTTGAGCGTGGGGGTTTACCTGACGGTGGCCCTGCTCCTCATCCGGCCGCTGGGGATGCGCGGCCTGGTCCTGGCCGATTCGGCCAAACATTGTGGCCACGCCCTGACCATGCTCTTCCTGACCCGGCGGCGCATCGGCAGGCTGGCCGACCTGCGGTTGGGCCGGGCCACAGGTCAGGCCCTGCTGGCTGCCGGGGCAATGGCCGGCCTGATGGCCCTGGCCCTGTCTGCCCTCAACCGCCTGACAGCCTCCTGGCAGGTAAACGGCGTGGTCACCGAACTGGTCACCGTCGGCCTGACGGCTGGGGTGGGTTTGTTGACCTATGGCAGCCTGGTCACCCTGCTGCGGGTGGAGGAGATATCCCACCTGCGCGACCTGCTCCGCCTGCGGTTGAAGCGCCCCCACTTTGACTAAAAGGTCCGGCTGGGGTATAATGGGTGTGAAAGATGGTGATGGAAAGCATGGGTACACAGCTCAGGAGTTGACGGCCAGCCATGCCCGACCGGCGGACGGTAGATGAGCTGACAATTGAAGAGCTGGAGCAGATCCTGATCGTCAGGCGGCGAGAAGCCCGTGCCGGGCGGTTGCGCCGCCTGCGGGAGATCGGTCGCCTGCCGGCCGAGGTGGGCCTGCCCCACGAAGACCTGGCGGCCATCGTCCCTGTCGGTGAAGAGCAGAGCAGGCCCCCAGACCTGGAAGCCGGGCGGGTGCGCCCCTTTGACTTGAGGCCACTGCGCGGCCGGAAGGAGCGCCGGAGAGGGCACAACCGTCCGCCCCCCAGCCGATGGGCACGGCTCCGCGACCGGTTGCTTCTTGTGCTGGAGATCGGCGCCCTGCTGGGGCTGGTGGCCGTTCTGGTCGTTTCCCTGCAAAACTTGCGGTCCCTCAACACCGACTATGCAGAGGCCCGATCATGGCCCACGCCGACCCCTACCCCTCTGGCCGGGGGGATTCTGCCCGGCGGGCACTCCCCCCCTGAGGAAGCGGGGAGCATCCCCACCCACCTGCGCGATCTGGTAGAGGGGGAATCGCCTCCGCCGGTCGCCATTCCCACCCCTGGGCCGGAGGCCCCCACCCGGATCGTCATCCCCGCCATCGGCGTGGATGCCCTGGTGGTGGAAGGCGATTCGTGGGAACAGTTGAAACTGGGGGTGGGACATCATCCCAATTCGGCCAACCCCGGCGAACGCGGCAACATGGTCCTCTCGGCCCACAACGACATCTATGGGGAGATCTTTCGCCACCTGGCCGATCTGGAGCTGGGGGATGAAGTGATCGTCTATGCCGGCGAACAACCCTATCGGTACATCGTCACGGCCAAACAGATCGTCGAACCGACGCAGGTCAGTGTGCTGGCCCCAACGACCAGGCCGATCGCAACTCTGATCTCCTGCTACCCCTACATGGTGGATTCGCATCGGATCGTCGTGATCGCCGAACTGCAATAAAAAATCAAGCGAGGAGAGATTACAAAATGGCCAAGAAATCACGTCGGGCCCGACGCCCGATCCCGGCACCCGCCCAGCCGGTGCGCATTGTTCAGCCTGTCCGGACTCCTGTCACCCGGACCCCGGTGCGGGAGGTTGATTTTGCCAGAGAGTATCACTATGTCGTCGAGGATCTGAAGCGCATCGCCATCATCGCCCTATGCCTCCTGGTGCTGTTGATCGTCCTGGCCGTGATCATCGGCTAAATGCCCGTCTGAAGACAAATCTCTGCGCCCTGTGCGTCTCTGCGGTAAACAAATCATCGGCGGAGATCCGTTTTTCTGTGCCATCCGAGTCCCTCTTGACTTCGTAAATTCTGTTATGTCAGAGCCGGTCTGAAAAGCTTACCACAAAGACACAAAGGCCACAAAGGAACACAAAGGAAACGAATAAAAAAACCGCAGGGTGCCCCTGGTGTCCTTTGTGTCTTGGTGGTTTTCAGACAAGCTCTCAGAGGAGCTGGCCGGGGACAGCAGCGGTGGGAGCTTTTCTGGATGGGCCGAACGCTTGCTTTCGTCTGCACGCACTGTCACACAGCCTATCCACCCGACACGCGCGAATGGCGTTGTCCATGTGGCGGCCTGTTCGATTTTGCCGACCGTCCCCCTCTCGATCCGGCCGGCATAGAGGCTGGCCGACGGGGGGTGTGGCGCTACCGGGCGCTCCTGCCGCTCGATCCGGCCTGGGAAGCGGTAACACTGGGCGAGGGGGACACCCCACTGCTTCGGGTGGACTGGGAGGGGCGATCCATCTATTTCAAACTGGAATCGTTGGAACCCACCGGTTCTTTCAAAGATCGTGGCTCGGCAGTTCTGGTCACCGCCCTGCGCGGCCTGGGCATCCGGCGAGTGGTTGAGGATTCATCGGGCAATGCCGGGGCCAGCCTGGCCGCCTACACCGCCCGCGCCGGCATCGCCTGTGAGATCTGCGTGCCGGACACTGCCGCCGGTCCCAAGCTGGCCCAGATGGCGGTCTATGGCGCGGAGGTCATCCAGATCAAAGGCAAGCGGGAATATGCTGCCCTGGCAGCCTGGGCAGCCGCTGCCCATGGCGCCTTCTATGCCAGCCACGTCTATAACCCATTTTTCCTGGCCGGCACCGAAACCCTGGCCTACGAACTGTGGGAACAGTTGGGCCGACGTGCGCCGGCGGCCCTGGTGCTGCCGGTGGGCAACGGCACCCTGTTTCTGGGTCTATATAACGGTTTCTGTCGTCTTCGACAGGCCGGTTTGATCGCCCACCTGCCCCACCTTTTTGCCGCGCAGGCAGCGGCCTGCCCGCCCATCTACGAAGCCTTTTGTAGCGGGGTTGAGACGGTCAGGCCGGTTGCTCCGACTCCGACCCTGGCCTGTGGCCTGGCCATCGGCCAGCCGGTGCGCGGCGGACAGGTCCTGAAGGCGGTGCGGGCCACTGCCGGCCGGGTGGTCAGCGTGACCGAAGAGGAGATCCAACAAACTCACAGCCGGCTGGCCCGACAGGGGTTCCATGTCGAAGAGACGTCGGCGGTCGCCGTGGCCGCCCTGGACCAGCTTCAGGGTGAACTGGCCCGTTTTGACCCGGAGCCGGTCGTCGTGCCCCTGACCGGGCATGGCCTCAAGACCTGTCGTCCAGAATGACCCCAGGAGAGTGCTGAAAAACCTCCTTTTTTCACCACCTGGCACGCAGAGAATGCAGAGGAATCATAAAAACTACCACCGGTCTGTCTGGAGTTGAGGCTTTAGCCGGTTTGCGCACCGGCTGAAGTCTCTCTTCCGATAGACTTCCAGGCAGCCTGATCGTCCCACAGGGGGCAGAAACCGCCAGATCGGGGAGCAGCAGAGCAGTGATGAGAACCAGACGTGTGGTCGTGACCGGCATGGGCGTGATCTCGCCTCTGGGCCTGGACATGCCCACCACATGGCAAAATCTGATCGCCGGCCAGTCGGGGATCGGCCCGATCACCCTGTTCGACGCCAGCGATCTGGCGGTCCGCATCGCCGGCGAGGCCCACGGTTTCGACCCCACGCGCTATATGTCGGCCAAAGAGGCCCGCCGCGTTGACCGTTTCGTCCAGTTCGCCATCGCCGCGCTGGAGGAAGCCGTGGCCCAATCGGGCCTGCGGATCGAGGAGCACAATGCCGATCAGGTGGGAGCCATTGTCGGCTCCGGGGTGGGTGGCATCTGGACCTACAGCCGCGAGTTCGAGGTGCTGCGCGAACAGGGACCCCGGCGGGTGAACCCATTCCTGATCCCGATGATCACCGTGGACGTGCCCGCCGTCCAGATTGCGCTGCGCACCGGGGCGCGAGGGCCGAACCTGGGCCTGGCTTCGGCCTGCGCCACCGGCGCCGACGCCATCGGCCAGGCCTTTGAGACGATCCGCCGTGGCCATGCCGTCGCCATGTTTGCCGGTGGTTTCGAGGCAGCCGTCACCCCCATCGGCGTGGCCGCCTTTGACCGGATGCGGGCCCTCTCACGCCGGAACGACGACCCGGCCGGAGCCAGCCGCCCGTTCGATGCCGGACGCGATGGCTTTGTGATGGCCGAGGGCGGGGCGCTGCTGGTCCTGGAAGAGCTGGAGTTCGCCCTGGCGCGGGGGGCCGAGCCGCTGGCCGAGCTGCTCAGCTACGCCGCCACCTCCGATGCAGCCCACATCGCCGCCCCCGATGCCGAAGGCAGCGGCGCGGCCCGTTGCCTGGCGCTGGCCCTGCAACGGGCCGGCCTCTCCCCGGCCGACCTGTCCTACATCAACGCCCACGCCACCGGCACTCCGGCCGGCGATCCGGCCGAGACTCAGGCCATCAAACAGGTGTTGGGGGAGTGGGCCTATCGCATCCCGGTCAGCGCCACCAAATCCATGACCGGCCACCTCCTCGGCGGTGCCGGAGCGTTGGAGGCGGCTATCTGTGTGCAGGCGTTGCGCACCGGCATCATCCCGCCCACCATCAACCTGCACACCCCCGACCCTGCCTGCGACCTGGACTATGTGCCTCACCAGGCGCGTCGGGCAGACCTGAAGATTGCCCTGTCGAATTCATTCGGTTTCGGCGGGCACAACAGCACCCTGATATTTGGACGACTGACTGATGACCGAACCTTTTGACCTCGAACCACTCCTGGGCCTGGTCTTCAGCGACAAGAGCCTGTTGCAGCGTGCCCTGACCCACCGCTCCTACATCAACGAACACCCCGACTTTTGCTTCGATGATAACGAACGTCTGGAGTTCCTGGGTGATGCGGTGCTCGACTTTTTGACCGGCGAATATCTGTATCATCGCTTCCCTGAGATGCGCGAAGGGGAGCTCACCAGCCTGCGTTCGGCGCTGGTACGGCGCGAGACGCTGGCTCACTTTGCCCGGCAACTGGGCCTGGGCCGCTACCTGCTGATGAGCCATGGCGAAGCCGAAAGCGGCGGGCGGGACCGGCCGGCCATCCTGTGTGCCGCCTTTGAAGCGTTGACCGGGGCCATCTATCTCGACCAGGGACTGGAAACAGCGCGGCGTTTCCTCGAACCGTTCATCGCTCCGGAAGTGACCCGCACCCTGCAAGAGCATCTGGACAAGGACGCCAAGAGCCTGCTCCAGGAACTGGCCCAGGCGCGGATGCAGCGCACGCCGCGCTACGTCACGGTCGCCGAAAACGGGCCTGATCACGCCAAAGAGTTCACCGTCCAGGTGCTCATCGGCGGCGAGCCCTATGGCCAGGGCGTGGGCCGGAGCAAGCAACAGGCTGCCCAGGCAGCGGCACAGATGGCGCTCGCACGCCTTCAGGCTGAAGTGGCGCAGAACGAAGTGGACCAGGAGACCGCAGGAGAGGGGTAAGATGACAGGCAGGTTGCTGATCACCGGCGGCAGCGGCTACCTGGGTTCCCATCTGGCCCGCCGGGCGCGGGGTAACTGGCACGTTACGGCCACCTACTTTTCCCACCCACCGGATCTGCCCGGTTGCCGGACGGTGCCCCTGGACATTCGGGACGGCAGGGCTGTGGTCGAGCTTTTCTCCCGGCTTCAACCCGATGCCATCGTCCACACCGCAGCCGACATGAGCAGTGTGGCCGCCATGGAGGCTGTCATCGTCCAAGGCACCCGCCACGTCGCTGCGGCAGCCGGCGCCCTGAGAGCGCGGCTGATCCACCTGTCCAGCGACGTGCTGTTTGACGGGGAGCATGGCCCCTACACCGAAACCGACCCCCCGTCCCCGATCACCCCCTACGGCCAGGCCAAGGCGGCTGCCGAACGGCTCGTCGCCGATCTCTGCCCGGAGGCGGTCATCGTCCGTACCTCCCTCATCTACGGCTTCCACCCACCGGATGCCCGCACCCTGTGGGTGGTGGACAGTGTGCGCCAGCGTCGGCCCATCACCCTGTTCACCGATGAACTGCGCTGTCCGGTGTGGGTGGAGCAGCTGGCCGGGGCGCTGCTGGAGCTGGCTGCCGGCGGCCAGACAATCGGCGCGGGGATCTGGCACCTGGCCGGGCCACAGCCGCTCAGCCGGTATCAGTTTGGCGAACGGCTGGTCCGGGCCTGGGGCCTGGACCCGGCCGGCATCACCCCCGGCCTGAGCCGGGAGAGCGGCCAGCTTCGCCCCCGCGACTGTCGGTTGGAGGTGAGCAAAGCCCAGGCACGGCTCCGCTCGCCGCTGTGGGGAGTGGACCAGGTGTTGGACCACCTGGGGCCACAGGGTCAGGAGTAAGCTATCCACCGCCGGCCCGGGCGCGCCGGCGACAGGCATCGGCCACCCGCTCCAGAAACTCCTCGGCTGCCGACGGCGACAGCTCCTGGGGAGACAGACCCAGACGGGCAGCGACGGTCGAGGCGAGCTTGCAGGCCAGATCGGCGCGGTTGGCCAGCTCCTGGCGTCGTTGCAAAAAGCGCACGATCAGGTCATAGTCATCGGGAGTGAGAGACGACACCTCCAGGTCGGCCGGGGAATCCGGTGGAGGGGGAGAGTGGGAGGCAGCCGTCAGCGAGGCCAGTGTCACCTCTTTCCGCTCGCGGACCACCACCGTGCCGGCAGCCAGATCACCCAGCCGCTGCGCCCGGTCATTGAAAAACATGACTATGACGCCGATGCCATAATAAACCGGCAGAAAATCCACCAGCCGCACCAGGTTGCGGATGGTGGAATCCACAAAGGAGATGGGGGCGCCGCTGTCTTTGATGACCCGCAGACCCACCCAACGCTTGCCAGGCGACTGGCCGTTCCAGATCATTTCAAAGAGGAGATAATAGCCCCACAGCAGGGCAAACGACAGCAGCGCCAGCCCGGCGACGATCCAGGGGCCGGCCTGGTGGCCCTCCTGATCATCACCGACAACTGTCAACACCACCCCCATCACCCCCAGGACCAACACCTGGAGGAGGAGGAGCAGGAGCGAGTCCACCAGCGCCGCCATAAAGCGTGAACCGATGCCCGCCACGTCGTAGCCAAAGCTGACCGCTTCGGGAGTCTCGATGCGAAATTCATCGTTCATGGCACCCGCCTCAATCATTGACGATTGGCTGCACGCCCGCCGCGCCGACTGGGAGCGGCTGACCGTCCTGCTGGACCGCGCTCAGGGCAAAAGCCTCCGCGCCCTCTCCGAGGCCGAACTGGCCGAATTGGGTGACCTGTACCGTCAGGCCACCTCGGACCTGGCCGTGGCCCGCCGCGATTATCCCCGGCATCAGGTGGTGACCTACCTCAATCAGTTGGTGGGCCGCGCTCACAGCGTCGTCTATCGGGGTGAGCCGCTGGAGCTGCGCCGCCTCTGGCGCTTTTACACCCAGACCTTCCCCCGCCTTTACCGTCAGACCGGCCGCTACACGCTGGTCGCAGCGCTCCTCTTCCTGTTGCCAGGGTTGGTTGCCTTTGCCGTCACCTGGTCCACGCCCGACGCCGCCTATACGCTCCTGCCCGCCAGCCAGCAGCAGATCATCCCCCTGGTCGAGCGGGGCGAGATGTGGACCAACATCCCCCAGCAGGTCCGATCTCTGGCTTCATCGCTCATCATGACCAACAACATCCGGGTGGCGTTTCTGGCCTTCGCCGGGGGTGTGCTGGCCGGCCTGTTGACCCTGTATGTGATGGTGTTCAACGGCCTGCTCGTCGGCACCGTCGCCGGGCTGTGCCAGGCCCACGGGTTGAGCCTGGCCCTGTGGTCCTTTGTGCTGCCTCACGGCCTCATCGAGCTGAGTGTCATCTTTCTGGCCGGCGGCTCCGGGCTGATGTTGGGCCATGCCCTGGTCAGCCCTGGCCTGCTGCGTCGCCGCGATGCCCTGGTTTTGGCCGCCCGGCGGGCCGTGCGCCTGATCTTTGGTTGCGTGCCGCTGCTGGTGGTGGCCGGCCTTCTCGAGGGGTTTGTCTCGCCCTCGGCCCTGCCGGTGTGGAGCAAGTTTGCCATCGGCGCGCTGACCGGCCTGCTCCTGTACGGCTATCTGCTGGGCCTGGGACGACAGCCGCGAAGCGGACGACGCGCTTCCGCACCAGGCCAGCGGGCCGCCTTTTTTAGATCATCGTCCGCGCCTTGAGCTCCAGGTACCGGTTGACAACGGCCACCGTCAATCGGTCGGCCGGCACGTCCAGGGTCAGCACTCCTGCCTGCCGCAGCGATTCCAGGGTCACGCGGCGTTGCTCCAGCAGACGGCCGGCCACCGCCCGCTCATAGACCGCTGCTGAGTCGTGGGGAGCCTGTCTGGCCAGGGCCAGGACGCCCGGATCGCTGAGGGTGACCACCAGGGCCAGATGGCGCTGTTGCACCGGAACCAGACCCGCCAGCAGTGCCCTGGACGCCGGTCCGCCGGTCAGATCGGTGAAACAGACCACCAGCGCCCGCTTTTTCTGTCTGGCAGCCAGGTAGGCCAGCGCCCGGCCGTAATCCGGTTCCACCGGCTGCGACTCGACTGCGTAGAGCAGTTCCAACATGCGGTAGAACTGGCCCTTGCCCTGACGGGGTGCCAGATACACCTCCACCTGGTCGGCAAAGGTGAGCAGGCCCACCTTGTCGCCGTGCAGGGTGGCCACATAGGCCAGCATCAGCACGGCGTTGACCGCATAATCAATCCTGGCCAGAGCCGGGCCGGGGCCTGCCGCCGGGTCGCCCACCGGGCTGCGCATCAAACGCCCGGTGTCGAGCAGGGCGACGATGTTCTGGCTGCGCTCCGTTTCATACTCGGTGCTGATCGGCCGGCCACGCCGGGCTGTGGCCTTCCAGTTGATGCGCCGGTACTCATCGTCAGGCTGGTAATCGCGCAGCCGCTCGAATTCGGTGCCCATGCCCCGCAGCCTGGAAGTGCGCAGGCCCAGCTCATGCAGCCGCCCACGCCGCACCAACAGTTCATACTTGTGCACATCCAGCAGATTGGGATAGACCTTGACGCCGCCCCCCGTTGCCCCCGGATAGCGCGCCTGTCGAACGATCAGGCCCAACACCCCCCACCAACGCAGGTTCAGATCCCCAAAGCGATAATCACCCCGGCGGGGCGGACAGACACGATAGAGCAACTCGACCGTCTCGTGGGGACGAGCCTCGGCATGCAGAATCCCGGCATCGAGGGCAAAGGCTGGAGGGGGTTCATCCCTCACGGCGACGCGCACCGGCCGGGCTGCTGCCAGGCGGAGGCGGAGGTGGACAGGGTTCCAGGCACCCAGCGACAGGCGGCTGTCATGCTCGCGGCGCAGTTCAAAGTCGGTGGGCCGGGGGCTGAGGGCGTAATCGGCCAGCACCAGGCCCAGCAACAGCGCCCCGTATCCCACGCCGACGTACAGCAACCAGGGCAGACAGGCCGAGGCGGCGATGGGCACGGCGGCGAGCAGCATCAGAAGCAAAAAGCGGCGGGTGAAAAACATACGGCCGCTACCTGGGCACCTCCACGTGGGCCAGGATGCGGCGCACGACAGCATCGGCATCCAGCCCCTCGATCTCGGCCTCCGGCTTCAAGATGATCCGATGGCGGTAGACCGGTGCGGCCAGATATTTCACATCGTCGGGAGTGACATAAGTCCGGCCCTGGAGCGCAGCGTAGGTTTTGGCCGCCAGCAACAGAGAGATGCTGGCCCGTGGGCTGCCGCCCAGGATCAGGTCGGGCGAGCGGCGGGACTCGAGGGCAATGCGGGTGATATAATCCAGGATGCCCGGCTCGACGGTCACAGCCGCGATCTCGGCCCGGCAACGGGCGATGTCGGCCGGGGCGATGACCGCCTGTAACCCGGCAGCCGCCAGATCGTGGGCGTCGAAGCCATGGTGATAGCGGCGCAACACCTCGGTCTCAGCCCCGGCGGGTGGATACCCCACCCGCACTTTGAACAGGAAACGGTCCAGTTGGGCCTCCGGCAGAGGATAGGTGCCCTCATACTCCACCGGGTTCTGAGTGGCCAGCACCATGAACGGCTCTGGCAAGGGATGGCGCTCCCCCTCGATTGTCACCTGCCGTTCCTCCATCGCTTCCAGCAATGCCGATTGGGTCTTGGCCGGGGCGCGGTTCACCTCATCGCCCAGCAGAATCTGGGTAAAGATCGGGCCGCGCCGCAGGTGGAAACGGCCGGTGGCCACGTCGAACACCTGGGTGCCGATGATGTCGGAGGGCATCAGGTCAGGCGTAAACTGCACACGGTGGAACCGGGCATCCACCAGGCAGGCCAGCGTTTTGGCCATGAGCGTCTTGGCCGTGCCCGGCACCCCCTCCAGCAGCACATGTCCACCGCTGAACAGCGCCACCACGATCTGTTCGAACGCCTCATCCTGACCGACGATGACCTTGTGAGCCTCGGCCTGGATCCTGGTGTAGATGTCATGGACAAACATTTCATACTCCTGTCTGTGTCATCCGTGTCCTGTTCTTCAGCGCGCCAGGGTCAACAGCGTTACCTCCGGCCGGCAGTTGAAACGCAGCGGCGGGGCGGTGACACCGATGCCCCGGTTGGTATAAACCTGCAGCGCCGAACCGGGGACAGCCTGTAGACCGGCCGGATACCGCTGTCCCAGCCAGGGCAAAATGGGCCGACCCAGCAGCGGCAGGTTGACCTGCCCGCCGTGAGAATGGCCAGAAAGCTGCAAAACGAGGCGGTGAGGGGCACGGGCCACCTCGTCAGCAAAATCAGGTTCGTGGACCAGGAGCAGCACCGGTTCGTCCAGGGGCACGCTGACCAGGGTCGCCTCCAGGTTGTGATGGCGCTCCCAGACGTCATCCACGCCGGCCAGCCACAGGGCTGCGCCGTTCACCTCCAGCCGGTGCGCTGCATTGCGCAACAGGCTCAGCCCGGCGGCGCGGAGTTGGGCCGTCACCACCTCGATGTCGGTCCAATAGTCATGGTTGCCGGGAACGGCATAGACTCCCAACGGCGCACGGAGGGCCGCCAGCTCATGGGCACAGGGCCGGGCATGGTCGGCGGAGTAGAGCACATAATCGCCGGTCAGGGCGATCAGGTCGGGTGCCAGGGCATTGGCCCTCTCCACGGCAGCATGGACCTCACGTTGAGCAGTGTATGGCCCCCAGTGGAGATCGCTGAGGTGGGCGATCCTCAGGCCATCCAGCGCCGGGGGCAGGCCCGGCACGCGGACTGTCACCCGCTCCACTGCCAGCCAGTCAGGTTCCAGGCCATAGGCGTAGCCCACACCGCCGGCTGCAACCATCGCCGCGCCCAACGGCAATCCCAACGCCAGGCGCAGGAATTGGCGGCGGCTGAGTGCATGTGTCCCCTTCATCGCCATCCCCCCCGATCAGGAAGGATCCATTTCTCCACCTGGCCCACCAGGTGGACCATCTCCTTCTCGCTCACCTGTCCGGCCGAAAGCCGGGCCAGCAGGTTTCGCAAGGCGGCCGCGTCCAGGCTGTCATGGCAGCGGGCCAGCTCATCCACAAAGAGGTCGTCAGGCAGATCGGGATTGATGCGCCAGGGGCGGGCCAACTCCCGCTTCAGCCGATCATGGTTGTGACGCAGGACAAAGGTTCGCCGCCCAGCCCGGCGGAAAAGCCGGGCCATCGAGACCACATACTCACTCTGCGGTCGGCGGCGAACCTGCTCCGCCAGAGGGATCGGCCGGCCAAAGCGCCGTCCGTGCAGGACGATCCAACCCAGGGTCACTGCCGCGCTGTAGAGCAGCGCCCAACCCCACGGCGAGCGGAACAGCCAGCTCAACAACCGATCCTCCTGTTCGTCGGAGTAGCCATGATGCACTTCGTCGAACTGGATCAGCGCCCCCGGCTCCAGCCCGGCCACCAGGTTGTAGATCAGACGGGCACTGCCAGGATCGCGCAGGCCGGCATTGGTGAACGGTGCCACTGCCGTGGTGAGGAACACCCGCCCCTGTCCCTGAGACAGCGAGACAAGCACCGGCACCTGACCGGCCTGGAGGTGGGAGACAAAGTCGGTTCGCTCAAGGTGAAGACCCCACCCGGTCGCAGTCCGCACCGGGCCGGGAGGCGGGTTGATCAGCAGCGGCACGGTGGGGGTCAGCAGTTCGGCCGGGGTGGGCAAAGGCAGGATCCGGGCCCCCAACGACTGAGCCAGGTCGGTGCCTTGCCCCCACTCCACGACCAGCACCAGGGTGTGCCCCGGTTCTTCCAGCCAGCTTTGCACCAGCCGGGTGCTGGTGTCGTCAAAAGGCCGGGAGGGAGCCAGGACAAACAGCAGCCGGGCCTCATGGGCCACACGAAATGGACCGTTTTCAATCCGCCTGACGCGGTACCCCAACTCTTCCAGCCAGAGATAGAGGGCCGCTGTCCCACTCGATGCGGTGGAATGGGTGGAGCAGGGGGGCGCTCCCCCCTGCTCTGGCCGGCGGGCGGTGGTGTAGGCCGAAAAGGCCACCAACCCGGCAAAGAGCACCAGCACGATCACCAGGTCGGTCGAAAGGCGGCCTTGCAGGCGGCGGATCACCCCTGCACCTCCCGCACCTGCTCCACCTGCCGGGCATAGGCTTCGTAACGCCCCGCATCAGGTTCCACCTGGCCGTACCACACCTCGTCAAAGGTCTCCACCACCGGGCGCAGTTTCCTGACCAACGCCGGATTGGCCGCCACCTGGTGCAGATACTCCCGGTTGGTCAGCGTCCGGTCGTAGCGCAGCAGGTTGCGCTCCTCCAGTAGCAGGAGGGTGGAAAGGTAGAGCAGGCGCACGGCGGTACGATAATCGCCGGCCCGGGCCATCTCCCGGGAGCGGGACAGAGCCTGGCCGGAGGTCAGGGGCACATCCTCCGCCCCTTGTTGATCGGCTTCAGCCTGGGCGACAAAGCTGGCCCACAGCCCGGCGGCAAAATAGGCCACCACCCCGGCCAGGACGACAGCGGCAGCGAGGAGCAGCAGGTTTCCCAGCCAGGGGACAGCCGGCAGGGCAGGCAGAAAGCTCCGGAGTTTGCTCAACCACTCGCTCAAGAAATCCAGGTCTGGCGACCGAGGGGACTGAAACTCGGGGCGGGCCAGCACCTCAGCCAGCCGGTCAAAGGCATCGGGAGCCGGGGCAACCACGGGCCAGGCCTCCAGTTCGTCGCGCAGGGTGGACAGCCGGGCGGTCACGACCGTCGGGCCCGGCCCGTCCGACCGCAGGGCCTGGATGAACCAGCTATGGTCCACCGGTATCACTTCGCCGGACGGCAGGGTGACCGCGGTGATGTCGGCCAGCAGGTCGGCGGCCCGATCCGGCTCGTCCTGCCCCAGCAACTCCACAGCGCGATCGAGGGCCTGCCGGTACGCCTCCAGGCCCGGCGGTGGCAATTGCGCCCCAACCGGCCATGCGATCAACACCACCAACAGCCAGCTCAACATAACGCCAGACAGGTCGGTCAACCACCTTCGGCCCTGATGGCTGTTCATCAGAAGCGGGGGTCTCATCACCGCATCATGGCTCCGGCGTCAGGGTCGGCAGGCTTTCCATCATCCTCTCCCCCAGTAGAGCATACTCAGCGCCGCAAAGATGGCCACAAGTCCAAAATAGGCTACAAGGCACAGGAA
>Ga0209101_1000395_pt1 | contig 36139 bp, 37 predicted proteins | sample ConPoolayeCmetaG_FD_185481 | JGI IMG/M metagenome (GOLD analysis project Ga0209101, IMG submission 185481) | Hot spring microbial mat communities from California, USA to study Microbial Dark Matter (Phase II) - Cone Pool mat layer C metaG... ...
GGGGATGGGGTGAGGTCCACCTCGGCCACCATGAAAGCAGGTCTACGACCTGTGTCAGCACCAATCTCCATCACAACCTGAAACGATCACCCCCTTCCTTTGCCTCTCATCCTGATTCAGGCAAGATAAAAAGGAGATAGATAGCCGCCCAGCGACCATCGATCTCCTTTCCAATCCGGGAGGCACAGCCGTTTCCAACTGTACCCTGACGACCTGATGCCCTGGAGCCCTACAGCTCTGTAGGCAAGCAGGTTCGGAGACCGCCACCCGTCCAGGGAGGAATCGCTCCTCAGGCCTATTATACCATAACGCCCGATCCCCTGTAAATAGGGTGATCACCCCATTTTTGAACAGCGGATGGGCAGAAGGGACAAATTCACACCTCGATCAATTGGCGGCGCAGAGCGTACTTGACCACCTCTGTCCGGTCATGGAGGTCCAGCTTGGCCATCAGACTGGTGCGATGTCTGTCCACCGTCTTGGGGCTGAGGTGCAACATTTCAGCGATCTGTTGGTTGGTATACCCCTCTGCCACCAGGATCAACACCTCCCGCTCCCGAGCGGTCAGGCGCTCATAGCGGTCCACCTGGTCTGCCCCTCCACACCGGAGATAAGCCTCCACCACCAACCGGGCCGCCAGCGGATGCAACACCACCCCGCCCTGATGGACCGCCCGGATGCCTTCGGCCAGCTCCGTGCCGGCTGCCCGCTTGAGCAGGTAACCCGAGGCGCCGGCCCACAGGGCGTCCAACACATGCCCGCTGTCCTCGTGCTGGCTGAGGATCAGCACGCGACAGTCAGGACAATCCTCCACAATGCGCCGCGTGGCTTCTATGCCGCTGAGGTGGGGCATGGCAATGTCCATCACCACCACGTCGGGCTTGAGTTCCCTGGATTGGCGGACGGCTTCTGGGCCATCGGCAGCCAGGCCGATCACCTCGATGTCCCGATGCTCGGCCAGCAGAGACCGCAAGCCATCGCGCACGATGGCATGGTCATCGGCCAACAGGACGCGGATTCTGGAACGGCTCATAAGTCACCCTACCACAAATCTTACCACAGAGGGGAGAGCCTGTCAAAGGCTCAGGCTGCCAGAATCCACGAGGGTCAGGCCCTTCTGAGGACAATCCAATTTGACCGATTTCAGTAGCTGAGGTATAATTTCAAAAAAGCACACAGGAAGGCAAAAGGAATCGGTCGCCTGGCCGGCCTGTATCGCCAGGCCGATCTGTCAAAGCGTCCAAACAGAAGGATAGAAAGGAGGGGGATATCGCACCAAAACGGAATGCCCCGCAGCAGGGGATCGGCAACGCCTGATATTCACGGCAAACAGACACCCAACGCATAAGGAGGAGACAATGTTTGGCAGAAACGTGTGGACCATCGTGTGCATCCTGGCCACCCTGGCTCTGGTTGTCTCGTGTGGCCCGGCCCCTCAGGTGACCACCCCACAAGTGATCGAGAAACAGGTGGAGGTCACCAGGGAAGTGGTGGTAACGCCCACCCTGCCGCCGCCGCCGAAGGAGGTGCTCATCGGTGTCATCTATCCCCTCACCGGCAGCCTGGCTGCCACCGGTGAGGACCTCAAAGCCGGCGTCGAGCTGGCCGTGGAGATTGTCAACGGCGAATTTCCCGATCTGAACCTGCCGCTGGCCGCCACGGCGGGTCTGCCTGGCCTGGGCGGAGCCAAGGTCAAACTCATCTTTGGCGATCACGAAGGCAACGCCGAAAAGGGAATGTCTGAGGCGGAACGGCTGATCACCGAGAAAAAGGTTGTGGCGTTGGTAGGCTGCTACAACAGCTCGGTCACGGCCACAGCCAGCCAGGCAGCCGAAAGGCTGGGCATCCCCTTCCTGAACCCCGAATCCACCTCGCCGATGCTCACCGAGCGTGGTTTCAAGTGGTTTTTCCGCACCACACCCTACGATGAGCTGTTCACCCAAAACTTTTTCGAGTTCCTCAACGCGATCAAGGAAAAGGGCATCCAGGTTAACAAGGTGGCCATCCTGAACGAAAACAGCCTGTGGGGCACCGATGTCGCCAACCTGGAGCGACGATATGCTAAACAGAACGGGTACGAAATCGTGGCCGACATCCCCTATTCCAAGGACGCCACCGACCTGACCAGCGAGGTTCAGACCCTCAAAGCAGCCAACCCCGACGTGGTGCTCCAGTCCTCCTACGTCTCCGACGCGATCCTGTCCATGAAGACCTACAAAGACCTGGACTTTAACCCACCCGCCATCCTGGCCATGGATGCCGGCTTTATTGACTCCGAATTCCTCAAGACCCTGGGCCAGGATGCCAACTATGTCCTGAGCCGGGAGGTGTGGGCCCTGGACCTGGCGGGAGGGAAGCCTCTGATCGCCGCCGTCAACAACCTGTACAAGGAACGGTATGGCCGGAATATGGAAGGCAACTCCGCCCGGGCCTTTACCGGCATGCTGACGTTGCTCGACGCCATCAACCGCGCTGGCTCTGTCCAGCCGTTGGACATCCGCAAAGCCCTCCTGGAGACAGACATCCCGGCCGATCAGATCATCATGCCCTGGAAGGGGATCAAGTTCGACCCGGTGACCCACCAGAATATCCTGGGCGCCGGGATCATTGTCCAGGTCCAGAATGGGGAATACAAGACGGTCTGGCCCTTCGACCTGGCATCGGCGGAGCTGATCTGGCCCATGCCCAAATGGGCAGACAGGTAGCCCGCCCCTGTGGCTGATTGACCTGGAGGGCCCTTGCTCTGAGTCGGCCAGGGCAAGGGCCCTTTCTGTGACAGGCAGGAGGGACAGGAGGAAATGCAACCCGAGATCGTCATTCAGACCCTCGTCAGTGGCTTGTTGATGGGTTTCATCTTTTCCCTGATCGCGGTGGGGCTTAATCTGATCTACGGGGTGATGGACATTGTCAACTTTGCTCACGGTGATTTCTTGATGATCAGCATGTACACCGCCTTCTGGCTGTACACGCTGGGGGGGATTGACCCCCTTTTCTCTCTGCCCATCGGGGCCGGCCTGCTCTTTGCCATAGGATGGATGACCTACAAACTGCTGATCAGGCGGGTCCTGAAAGCGCCCATGCTGGCCCAAATCTTTTCCACTTTTGGACTGATGATCTTCCTGCGGCACGCAGCTCTGATGGCTTTCACCTCCGACTATCAGGCCATCGGGAAGAGTCTGGTGACAGGGCGCATCGCCATCGGCGGGGTGTTCATCCCCATCCCCCAATTGGTGGCCTCGGTGGGGGCGATCGTGACCACCGGCCTGATCTACTGGTTCATCCACCGGACCGAGATGGGGATAGCCCTGATGGCCACAGCCGAAGATGCAGAGGCAGCCTCCCTGATGGGCATCAATAGTGACCGCATGTATGCCCTGGCCTGGGGGTTAGGGGCAGCCTGTGTGGGGGTGGCCGGCGTGCTTCTGGCCACCTTTTACTACATCTTTCCCGAAGTGGGCGGCTTCTTTGGCCTGCTGGCCTATGTCATTGTGGCTCTGGGAGGCTTTGGCAGCATCGCCGGGGCCTTTATCGCCGGCCTGATCGTCGGCGTGGCGGAGGTGCTGTTTGGCTTTGTCGTGGCCCCGGCCTTCAAGTATGTGTTCGTCTATCTGATCTACCTGATCGTCGTCATCGTCAGGCCCCAGGGGCTGTTAGGCTCCCGCTAGGCCGAAAGGAGTGCACCCAACATGAACAGGAGAGGTCTGATGCTCAAAGTAGGGGGGGGTGTCGTTCTGGCCGGCCTGTTGGTGGCTTTCCCCCTGGTCTTTCAAAAACCCTTTCCCCAACGGATGATGATCCTGATCTTCATGTACGCCATGCTGGGCGAAGCCTGGAATATCCTGGGAGGCTATGCCGGGCAGGTGTCGTTAGGTCATGCCGTCTTCTTTGGCCTGGGAGCCTATACTTCCAGCTTTCTGTTCATCCGGTGGGGGATCAGTCCCTGGCTGGGCATGGTGGCGGGGATCCTCGTCGCCACGATCGCCTCCATCCTCATCGGCTACCCCTGCTTTCGGCTGGCAGGACACTATTTCGTCATTGCCACCATTGCCGCCGGCGAGATCGTGGCCATCCTCTTTTTGAACTGGAAGCTCATGGGAGGGGCCATCGGCCTGTTTCTCCCTCTCCTGGAGGAGTCGTTCCTCAACTTTGAGTTTCACTCCAGCAAAGCACCCTACTACTATGTCATCCTGGGGATGCTGGTGATCACGGTGTTCATCGCCTGGTGGATCGAACGATCAAAATTGGGGTACTATTTTCGGGCCATCAAGAATGATCCCGACGCAGCCAGGAGTCTGGGGATTGATCTCACCCGCTACAAACTGATCGCCATGGTCATCAGCGCCGCTCTGACAGCAGCAGCCGGCACGTTTTATGCCCAGTATGTGCTCTTTATTGACCCCTCCACCGTCCTGCCCCTCATGCTCTCGGTCCAGATGTGCCTCATCCCGGTCCTGGGCGGGACAGGGACGATTGCCGGCCCCATCATCGGCGCCATCATCCTGATCCCGATGGCCGAATATACCCGCGTCCACCTGGCCGGAAAGGTCAGCGGCCTTCACCTGTTCGTCTATGGTCTGTTGATTATGCTCATCGCTGCATTCCAGCCTGCCGGGCTGATGGGGCTGGTGCAGCGCTGGCGAAGGCGAGGATGACATCATGGCCCAATTAGAGGTTACAAACCTGACCAAGCGCTTCGGCGGTCTGCTGGCCAACGACAACATCAGCCTCCAGGTTGAAGAGGGAGAAATTTTGGGGCTGATCGGCCCCAACGGCGCGGGCAAAACCACCTTCTTCAACTGCATTTCCGGCTTCTATCAGCCTGATGGTGGGTCGGTCTATTTCGAGGGGCGGGAGATCACCCGCCTGCCGGCCGACCGAATCTGTCATGCCGGCATGGCCCGCACTTTTCAGGTCGTCAAAACGTTCAAGGATATGACCGTCCTGGAAAATGTCATGGTGGGCGCCTTCTGCCACACCTGGAGCGTGAGCCAGGCGCGGAAGCAGGCGCTGGAGGTCCTGGCCTTCACCGGCCTGGCAGAGCAGCAAAGCGCTGCGGCCGGCAGCCTGACGATCGCCGACCGGAAGCGGCTGGAAGTGGCCCGGGCGTTGGCCTCACGGCCCAAAATCCTGCTGCTGGACGAAGCCCTGTCCGGCCTCAATCCGGTAGAAACCCAGGAAGCGGTGCAGCTCATCAAAAAGATCCAGGCCCAAGGCATCACCCTGATCGTGGTGGAACATGTGATGGAGGTGATCATGACCCTCTCCGATCGCATTGTGGTTCTGGATTATGGCAAAAAGATCGCCGAGGGTCCGCCCGAACAGATCGCCGTCCACGAAGAGGTGATCCGGGCCTATCTGGGGGAGAGATACCATGCTCAACGTCCATGACATCCAGGTCTGCTATGATGAGGTCCCGGCCATCCACCATGTCTCTTTCCACATCAACCAGGGAGAAATTGTATCCATTATCGGAGCCAACGGGGCCGGCAAGAGCACGTTGCTGAAAGCAATCTCCGGGTTGCTTTCCCCCAGCCGGGGGACCATTGAGTTCCTGGGCCACAGGATTGACCATCTCCCACCCCATCAGATCGCGAGCCTGGGCCTGGCCCATGTGCCAGAGGGGCGACGGCTTTTCCAACACCTGACCGTGCTGGCCAACCTCCGCCTGGGCGCTTATACAAACAAATCCCAGGAAATGAGAGACAAGACGCTGGAACAGGTCTTTGAGCTGTTCCCTGTGTTGAAAGCCAGGCTCAATCAGAGGGCCGGCACGCTGAGCGGCGGGGAGCAACAGATGCTGGCCATCGCCCGGGGATTAATGTCCCGCCCCTCTCTGTTGATGCTGGACGAACCTTCTCTGGGCCTGATGCCCAAACTGGTCAGCCTGGTGTTTGACACCATCAAACGGATCAACGCCGAGGGGACGACCATCCTGCTGGTCGAACAGAATGTCCGCGAAGCGTTAGAACTGGCAAATCGGGCCTACATCCTGCAGACAGGCAACATCACGCTGGAGGGAACCGGCAAAGAGCTGTTGGAGACCGATCTGGTGCGAAAAGCATACCTGGGAATCTAGGAGGGCAACTGCCGGCAGTTGCCCTACTTTAGGGAGAAGTGGAGATGAGGATTGACCTGAACTGCGACATGGGAGAAAGTTTTGGCCGCTACACCCTCGGCCACGACGAAGCGATGATGCCCTTCATCACCTCGGCCAATATCGCCTGCGGCCTGCACGCCGGCGACCCGTTGATCATCGAACGCACCGTGCGCCTGGCTCACCGCCACGGCGTGGGGATCGGTGCCCATCCCGGCTTCCCCGATTTGCAGGGCTTTGGCCGGCGGACGATGGGCCTCACGCCGGAGGAAGCAGGGGCCTTTGTCCTCTATCAGATCGGAGCCCTGGCCGCCTTTGCCCGCGCTGTCGGGGCAGAGCTGGTGCACGTCAAGCCCCACGGCGCGCTGTACAACCTGGCAGCGCAGGACCGCTCCCTGGCCGAGGCCATCGCCCGGGCGGTAGCCCGCTTCAGCCCCCATCTGATCCTGGTCGGCCTGGCCAACTCCCGGTTGATTGAAGCCGGGCTGGAGACCGGCCTGCCGGTGGCCCGCGAGGCTTTTGCCGACCGGGCCTATGAGGCTGATGGCTCGCTCCGCTCCCGGCGACTGCCCGGGGCGGTGTTGGAGGACCCGGCCCAGGCCGCCCGCCAGGCGGTGCGCATCGCGCGGGACGGGGTGGTGGTGGCCTATAGCGGCGAGGAGGTCGCCATCCAGGCCGATACGATCTGCCTGCATGGCGACAGTCCCACCGCCCTGGACAATGCGCGACAGGTCCGCCAGGCGCTGGTGGAAAGTGGAGTGGAGGTAGTGCCGCTGAGCCGCCTGTCAGGTGCATGATGCGCTACGACCCTCCGCGTCTCTTGCCGGCCGGCGATTCGGCCCTGCTGGTCGAATTCGGCGACGAGATTGACCCGGCCCTCAACGCCTGTGTCCATGCCCTGGCGCGGACGCTGCGCGACCGGCAGGTGCCTGGTCTGGGTGAAGCGGTGCCCACCTACCGTTCTCTGCTGCTGCACTACGATCCGCTGCACCTCACCCTGGCCGAGGTCTCTGCCCTGGTCGGCGAAGCTCTGGTACAAAGCCAGACCGGCGCCCCAGCCGAAGCCCGCCTGGTCGAGATCCCGGTCTGCTATGGGGGGGAGTTTGGCCCCGACCTGCCGTTCGTGGCCCGGCACAACGGTCTGTCAGCGGAAGAGGTGATCCGACTCCACTCCTCAGCCCTCTATCCGGTGTACATGCTGGGCTTTTCCCCCGGTTTCGCCTACCTGGGCGGTCTGCCCAGGGCTATCGCCACCCCTCGCCTGGCCACCCCCCGCACCCAGGTGCCGGCCGGATCGGTGGGCATCGCCGGACAGCAGACCGGCATCTACCCGATTGCCACCCCCGGCGGCTGGCAACTCATCGGCCGCACCCCCCTGCGCCTGTTCGACCCCCACCGGGAGCCGCCGGTCCGCCTCAATCCCGGCGATCGGGTGCGCTTTGTGCCCATCGAGGCCGAACAGTTTGCTGCCCTGTGGGACCAGGAGTGGGCGGTCGGCGAGCAGCCCGCACCCGGCCCGCCTGACCCGCAGGCCCCCGCGCTGGAGGTGCTCCGCCCTGGTTTGCTGACCACCGTGCAAGACCTGGGCCGTCGGGGCTATGAGCGGTTCGGGGTGCCGGTGGCCGGGGCAATGGACCCGTTTGCCCTGCGGGTGGCCAACCTGCTGGTGGGCAATCCGCCAGAGGCTGCCGGGCTGGAAATCACGATGGAAGGGCCAACGCTGCGGGCCACGGCCGATTGCCTTATCGCCGTGGCCGGAGCCGACCTGGGCCTGCAGGTCAACGGCCTGCCGATCCCGCCCTGGATGTCGGCCTTTGTGCGGCGCGGCTGGCAGATCGAGTTCAGCGGCCAGCGGAGTGGCTGCCGGGCCTACCTGGCGGTGGCCGGCGGATTCCTGGTCCCGCCGGTGATGGGTTCGTGCGCCACCTACCTGCGGGGCGGTTTCGGCGGCCTGAGGGGGCGGGCCTTGCAGGCCGGGGATCGGCTGCCGACAGGCAGGGTGGACTGGCACCTGCCGGAGCGGGCCGGTCGCCGCTGGCCGGAGGCTCTGCGCCCCCCCTATGACGATCATCCGGCTGTAGAGGTCATCCTGGGCCCCCAGGCCGATGCCTTCACCCAGGAAGGGGTCCACCTCTTCCTCAGCAGCCAGTACCGGCTCAGCCCCACCGCCGACCGCATGGGCTATCGGTTGCAGGGACCGGCCATCCCACACCGGACCTCAGCCGACATCATCTCGGACGGCATCGTGCTGGGCGCGGTGCAGGTACCGGCCGACCAACAGCCCATTGTCATGATGGCCGACCGACAGACGACCGGCGGCTATCCCAAGATCGCCGTCGTGGTCAGCGCCGATATTCCCCTGCTGGCCCAGTGTCTGCCGGGGCAGAGCCACATCCGGTTCCGCCAGACCGGTGTCGAAGAGGCCCAACAGCGCTATCGGCAGATGATGGCCGGGATCAGGGGCAGAAAGGAGGGGGTATGAGCCTGTGGAGATCGGCACATCCAGGAGAGATCCGGCAATTGATCCGGCAGGGCAGGTGGGAGGGGCCCACAGCCGGCCTGGCCGCAGGCTACGCCCAGGCCAATCTGGTGGTGCTGCCCCAGGAGATGGCCTATGACTTTTTGCTCTTCTGCCAGCGCAATCCCAAGCCCTGCCCCGTGCTGGAGGTCACAGACACAGGTTCTCCCCACCCCAGGCGGTTGGCGCCCGACGCCGACCTGCGCACCGACCTGCCGCGCTACCGCATCTACCGGCATGGGGAACTGGAAGCCGAAGTGGGGCAGATCACCGACTACTGGCGGGACGACCTGGTCGCCTTTCTGTTGGGATGCAGCTTTACATTCGAGGCAGCATTATTGGCGGCCAACATCCCGCTGCGCCATCTGGAAGAGGGCTGCAATGTGCCGATGTATATCACCCACATCGCCTGCACGCCCGCCGGTCGCTTCCACGGGCCGATGGTGGTCAGCATGCGCCCCATCCCCCGCCACCAGGTGGTCAGAGCGATCCAGGTGACAGGGCGCTATCCGGCCGTTCATGGTGCGCCGGTGCACATCGGCGATCCGGCTGCCATCGGCATTGCCTGCCTGGAGCGGCCCGATTTCGGCGACCCGGTTACCGTCCGTGACCAGGAGGTACCGGTCTTCTGGGCCTGTGGGGTGACCCCTCAGGCGGTGGCCATCCACTCCCGACCGGAGTTGATGATCACCCACGCTCCTGGCCATATGTTCATCAGCGACCTCCGCCATGAGGAGCTGGCCGAGATGTAGCTTTGGACGACCCGAATTGTTATCCCAATGATCAACCAACCCATAGATTTTCAGAGGAGAAGATGATGGAAGAGATGACTCGTGCAGCCCAGGCCTTGCCGACCGGGGAAGCCAGGCGGTGGCAGGCCAGGATTGGCAAGTATGTAGAAGTGACCAAACCCAGCACGGTGGCGCTTCTGGTCTTCACCTGTCTGGGAGCCATGATCGCCGCTGGCGGGGTGGGAGGACTGTCGTTGGGTGGCTGGATTCTGGCTCTGGCAGCCATCACCGCCGGTTGCGCCGGGGCCAATACCCTCACCTGTTACATTGACCGCGACATTGACGCGCTGATGGACCGCACCAGGGGCCGCCCCCTGCCCGGCAAGCGCATCCATCCCCCCGAAAAGGCGCTGATCTGGGGGCTGTTCCTTGCCATTTCATCGCTTGTCCTCTCCTTCCTGTTCAACCCCCTGGCTGCATGGTGGATGTTTCTGGGCCTGTTCGATAATGTGGTCATCTACAGTCTGCTGGTCAAGCGGCGCACCTGCACCAACATCCTCCTCGGTTCGGTCAGCGGTGGGATGCCGGCGCTGTTCGGCTGGGCTGTGGTGCGGGGTGATGTGACCTGGACGCCGCTGCTCATCAGCCTGCTGGTCATCACCTGGACGCCGAACCACATCTGGAACCTGGCCATCCGCTACCGGGAGGATTACGCCCGGGCCAACGTGCCGATGCTGCCGGTGGTGACCAACCTGCGGCGCGCCGTCAACCTGATCGTGATGAGTGTCTTTCTCATGGTGGCCGAATCGTTGCTGTTGGGCCTGGTGGGCCGTTTCGGTTCGATCTACCTGACCGTAGCCATCCTGGGGGGCCTGATCTCGCTGGCCGGGCATCTGTACCTGTATGCGCGGCCTACGGAGCGCAACGCCTGGCTGATGTTCAAGCTATCCAGCCTCTATCTGGCCCTTGTCTTTGCCGGGATGATGATTGACCGGTTGGTAGCCCAGGCCTGAACCCGCGCTGCAGGCCCACGCCGCGTAACCTGTGATGCCATTCAGTGTTCTATCAAGAAACACTACCCTCCCGCAGGGTTGCGTAACCTGCGGGAGGGCAGGCAGTTATATGCCCTCTGGCCACTACTTGACAGGTGTGGCAAAGGGTGGTATACTGGGCACGGCAGCTTAAAAAAGGAGCGTTCCCAGGGGACGATTGAGGGCCCCGGTCCCCGGTGGGGCGCAACAACAGACCTTCAGGAGTTTCCCCCCTCCTGAAAGCGGATGAAAGGAGGTGAGGCCAGGAGATAGCCCTACAGAGTCGTCAACCAGGAAGGTCAGGAGAGTGTTCAATTCCACAACGGAGTAGGAGGAGGAACGATGAGTATCTTGATCTTGATCATCGGTCTCGCGGCCATCGGGGTGGGGTATTTCTGGTATGCCCGGACGATTGACCGCACTATCATCCAACCGGATGATAAAAAGGCTACGCCGGCCAAGATGTACATGGACGGTGTAGATTTCACTCCGGCGAACCGCAACGTGTTGTTCGGCTATCAATTCAAGTCGATCGCTGCGTTGGGACCGATCCTGGGCCCGATCGTGGCTGTCCAGTGGGGCTGGCTGCCGGCCCTGCTGTGGATCATCCTCGGCACCTTCTTTATCGGCTGGGTGCAGGACTATAGCAGCATCATCATGGGGGTCCGCGAAGAAGGCCAGACCTTCGGCGCCCTGAGCTATCGGCTTATCTCGCCCCGCTCGCGCATGATCCTCCTGATCTTCATCTACTTCTACCTGTGGCTGATCATGGGCGCGTTCGGCATCCAGGTGGGCTTTAACCTGCTGACCAACCCGGCCGTGCCGCTGGGGGTCATCATCGTCATCCTGGCCGGCATCCTGGCCGGGCAGATGACCTACAAGTGGAAACAGGACATCATCCTCACCAGCGTGATCACCGTGGTCATCTCCTTCATCGGCATCTGGCTGGGCACTCTGGAGCCGGTCCGGAACTTCTGGGCGGCGCTCTTTGGCACGAGCGGCGGCGCGGCCAGCCCCAAGTTGTTCCTGAACGTGACCCAGGCCGGGTTCGTCGGCAGCCTGCTGGTGGTGATCATCTGCTACTTTGGCGCTGTGCTGCCGATCTGGCGCTGGGCCCAGCCGATCAACTATGTGGCCTTCTGGATCGTGTTTCTGGGCATCCTGGGCGGTGTGCTGGGGCTCCTGATCTGGCATCCGGGCCTGGGTGATTTTCCGGCCTACCGACAGTTCAACATCACCGGCCTGGGGCCCCTGTGGCCCATCCTGTTTGTCACCATCGCCTGCGGGGCCATCTCCGGCTGGCACAGCCTGGTCTCCAGCTCCGGCACGGCCCGTCAGTTGGAAAAAGAGGGCGACGCCCTGTTCGTCGGTGGCGGGGCGATGTTCCTGGAGATGTTCTTTGCCACCATGGCCTTCCTGACGGCCACAGCTGCCTGGGGCAGCTACCAGGGTTATGTGGATGCGGGCGGTGGGGCCAAAGCGGCTGCCGTCTTTGCCAACGGACTGGCCGCCTTTATGAACCGCTGGGGGCTGCCCAAGGACTTTGGTACGGCTTATGGCATGGTCTTCCTGTGCCTGATGGCGTTGACGATCATGTACCTGGTGGTGCGCTTTATGCGCGTGGCCAGTGCTGAAGCGCTGGGCGAGCGCATCCCGGCGATGAAGAATGTGCATGTCGGGACCATCGTCGCTCTGGTGCTGACCCTGGTCTTGATCTGGGTGGTGCCCTTCCTGCAGATCTGGGTGCTGTTTGGGGCAGCCAATCAGCTCATGGCCTCGCTGGCCCTGCTGCTGATTACGCTGTGGCTGATGTCCAGGGGCAAGAACTACCGGTGGACCTTCTGGCCCTTCGTGTTCATGTTTGTCACCACCATGGGGGCGTTGCTGTACAAGGCCTATGAGGCCTTCTTTATCAACCTGCCCAAGACAGCCGATCCGGAAAAGTACAAGATCGCCAATGTCGGCCAGTACACAACGGCGCAGATCATTATCGGCATTGTGGCCTTGATCCTGGTGGTCGCAGCCGGCATCCTGGCCTGGGACGGCATCCAGGCCATCCGGCGCTACCGGGCCAAGGCGGCAGCCAGGCCGGCCAGGGCATAAATCCCGGCCAACCAATCAGGGGGAGAGCCCATCCCTGGGCTCTCCCTTTTTTTCGGAGGAGCCGCCGGGCCAGGGGATAGGGGTGAGGTCGGATCGAACATGGTCGAGCTCCGGTGAGGGGAGACAGGGACCAGGGCAGTTCTCCTCCAATTGACATTCCGGCCCCTTTGTGGTATACTTATGCCGATTGGCCGGACGTGAGTTGCAGCGCAGCCGAATGCCAGGAGGGCTTATGGCCGTGACAAAAGCGGAGATCAGGTCGGGAGCGTACTACGATTCGGTCGTGCTGATGCAGTTGCAACGCTCCCTGGCTGCTCTGCCCGGCGTCGCCGATGCCGGGGTGGTGATGGGCACCGGGGCCAACAAAGAGATCCTGGCCCAAAGTGGCCTGCTGACACCCGAAGCCCAGGCTGCGGCCGCCGACGATCTGATCATTGTCGTCCGGGCAGAGGATGGAGCAGCGGCTGAAGCGGCCCTGAGCCAGGTGGACAGGCTTCTGGCGCGGCGTCGCAGCGCGGTCGAGCAGGATTTTCTGCCCAAGAGCCTGGAGTCGGCGGCGGCGATGCTGCCTGAAGCGCAATGGGTGTTGATCTCGGTGCCGGGGCGCTACGCCGCCGGCGTGGCCCGCCAGGCCCTGCGCCTGGGCAAACATCTCTTCCTCTACAGCGACAATGTCTCCCTCGACGACGAACTGTCCCTCAAACAGACGGCGGCGGAGAAGGGCCTGCTGGTCATGGGGCCGGATTGTGGCACAGCCCTTGTCAACGGCGTGGGGCTGGGTTTTGCCAACCGGGTGCGCCGGGGGCCGATCGGGGTGGTGGCCGCTGCCGGCACCGGTTTGCAGGCGGTCACCTGCCGCATCCACCAGTTGGGCAGCGGCATCACCCACGGGTTGGGCACCGGCGGGCGCGACCTGTCGGAGGCGGTGGGGGCGATCACCGCCCGTCAGGGGTTGGACCTGCTGGGCCGCGATCCGGAGACCCAGGTCATCCTCCTTATCTCCAAGCCACCCTCGCCCCAGGTGGCCGACAATCTGCTGCACCTGGCCCGCTCAACCGGTAAGCCGGTGGTGGTGAATTTCATCGGGCGCGCGCCATCGGCCCGCCAGGTGGACAATCTCTATTTTGCCGGCACCCTGGACCAGGCGGCGGAGCTGGCGGTGAGGCTGACGGAGGACGGAGGACGAAGGGCAAAGGACGAAGAGGGGGATGTCGGGCCGGACCATTTCGCTCCAGGGCAGCGGTATGGACGCGGCCTGTTCTCCGGCGGCACCCTGGCCTACGAAGCCCAACTCCTCCTCCAGGAGTATGTGCCCCTTGTCTACTCCAACGCGCCGCTGCGGCCAGAGCACCGCCTGGCCAATTCCATGGTCAGCCGGGGGCATACGGTCGTGGACCTGGGCGAGGATGAGTTCACCGTGGGCCGCCTGCACCCGATGATGGACAACGACCTCCGCATCCGCAGGCTTCAGCAAGAGGCCGGGGACCCGGAGGTCGCTGTCATTTTGCTTGACGTGGTGCTGGGCGATGGCGCCCACCCCGACCCGGCGGGTGAGCTGGCTCCGGCCATCGCCAGGGCGCGCTCGGCTGCCGAGAAGGCCGGCCGCTATCTGGAGGTGGTGGCCGTGGTGATCGGCACCGGCCAGGACCCCCAGAACCTGGAGGCCCAGATTGGACGGCTCCGGGAGGCAGGAGCCCGGGTGGAGACCAGCAACGAGGCGGCCAGCCGTTATGTCGGTCGCCTGCTGCGGGCGCTCAACCCGATATCCCCTCTCCCCCCCCTGCCCCCGGTAGACCTGAGTGTGCTCCGGCAGCCCCTGGCGGCTATCAACGTGGGCCTGGAGTCGTTCGCCCAGAGCGTGCGCAGTCAGGGTGCCCCGGTCATCCAGGTGGATTGGAAGCCGCCGGCCGGGGGAAACGAGCGGCTGATGGCGATCCTGGAGCGGATGAGGGGCTAAAAAGGACGAAAGACGAAGGATTCGACATGAAAGAGTTTACCGCTGCTTGCGTGCAGATTGCCGTCACCCCGAACGATGTCCAGGCCAATGTCGAGAAGGGGGTGGCCTGGCTGGAGAAGGCGGTCAGGGAGTACGAGGCGGAACTGGTCGTCTTTCCTGAAACGGTGACCACCGGCTTTGTCACCGGGCTGGACGCGGCTGAACTGTGGGAGCTGGTGGACAAGGTGCCGGGCCGGATCACGGCTGAGGTCCAAAAAGCAGCCCGGGCGCACGGCGTGCACGTGATCTGGCCGACCTACCGGCGTGGGCCGGAGCGGGGCGTGGTGTATAATTCCTCGATCCTCATCGGGCCGGAGGGGGAGATCATCGGCCTCTACGACAAGACACACCCCTTCCCCCTGGAGCGGTGTGACTGCGGCGGCTGGGTGACGGTCGGCAACCGCGCCGATGTGTTCGAGACGGCGTTGGGCAGCATCGGCATGATCATCTGCTACGACGGCGATTTCCCGGAACTGTCCAGGCTGCTGGCGGTCAAGGGGGCAGAGATCATCACCCGGCCGTCGGCCCTGCTGCGCAGTTTCGACATCTGGTACATCACCACCTGCGCCCGTGCCTATGACAATCACGTCTATCTGGTGGCCACCAACGCGGTGGGACCGGATGCCGGTGGCAGTTACTATTTTGGCCACAGCATGATCGTCACCCCCATCGCCTGGCGGCTGGCCCAGGCCCGCGGCGGGGAGGAGATCATCGCCGCCCGGCTCGATCCCGACCCGTTGCGCTACGTGACCTGGGGCAGCAAAAGCCCCCAGATGTTTGACCATCTGCAAGACCGCAACCTGGCGCTGTACGAAGAGATCTTGAAAGAGGCACGCTCGCGGTTTGAGCCGGGGAAGCGGTTGTGGTGAGGGTACTGATGACCAGGGAAAAGATCGTCGAGCTTCTTCGAGAGAAACGTCCCTTTCTTGCTTCCGAATACGGGGTCAAACGGATTGGCGTGTTCGGATCGTATGCGACGGGCCTGGCGACGGAAGCCAGTGACATTGATCTCGTCGTGGAATTTGAGCGTCCGATCGGGTTTCGCTTCGTCGAGTTCACCGAATACCTCGAGGGCTTGCTGGGCAAGGGTGTGGACGTACTGACACCGGCGGGCATCCAGGGAATCCGAATCGAGTGGATCGCCCGGAGTATCCAGGAGAGTGTCGTGTATGTCTAAACGGCCCGATCGAGATCTCTTGAGCGACATCCGGGAAGGCATTCGCCGCATTCATGCTTACACGGCAGCGATGACCTATGAGGTATTCCTGGCAGACATCAAGACCCAGGACGCAGTGATCCGCAATCTGGAGATCGTCGGCGAGGCGACCAAAAATCTGTCGGTGGAGCTACGAAGCAGGTACCCAGACCTGCCCTGGAAAGGGATGACGGGCGTCAGGGATCGGCTGATTCATCACTATTTTGGCGTCAACCTGGATGTTGTCTGGCAGATTGTCACCGGTGAGTTGCCTCAGCTTGCGTTGCAGATAGAAGAGATCTTGCATGAGCAGGGTGACGAATGACCCTGACCCGCTGCGCTACGTGACCTGGGGCAGCAAAAGCCCCCAGATGTTTGACCATCTGCAAGACCGCAACCTGGCGCTGTACGAAGAGATCTTGAAAGAGGCACGCTCGCGGTTTGAGCCGGGGAAGCGGTTGTGGTGAGTTGGCAGGTCGGATAGCAGGGGTGAGCACATGGCAATTCTTCAGGTATCAGAGGAACTGGCAGAGCAGGTCAGGAGCGAAGCGGCGACACGGGGCCTGGCGGTAGAGGAATTCCTCCGGGCTGCCCTTCAACGCCAGCGCACATTGACCGACCGCTTCAAGATCGAGCGCGAGCAGGAGTGGTGGCTTGGCCTTGCCCTTAGCGAGCGTGCCCGGTATGAGGGGGAGTTTGTGGCCATTCATGAGCAGCAGGTTGTGGATCACGACCGGGATGAGCGTGCTCTTTACCTCCGCATCCGTGCCAGGTACGGACGAATCCCGGTCGCGATTATCCCTGCTGAGGGACCGCGCGAGATCCGCGTCTTCAGCCCGCGATTGGTTCCATGATGAGATCGGCAGCCTACAGTCATGATTACTTCCCGGCAGCGCCGGTTGTCCCGGTCAATCTCTCCCTGACTGATGGCACCCCTGCCCAGGGAACCTGGTCGGCGCTGGTCGACACCGGAGCAGATGGGACCTTTGTGCCCACAGAGATCCTGGAAGAGTTAGGAGCCCCAGTGCTTTATATGACCAACATACGCTCGCACCTGGGAGAAAAGTTGTATCGGGCTGCTGTGCATAGAGTGGATGTCATATTGTTCGGCTCGCTGCGGCTGCCATCTGTGGAGGTGGTTGCTGACGATTGGGGCAATAGCATCATTCTCGGCCGAAATGCACTGAATGAACTGCGGCTGTATCTGGATGGGCCGGCTGAAACAACAGGTGTCGAGGAGTGAGCAGCCGCCCGGCAAGACCGCAACCTGGCGCTGTACGAAGAGATCTTGAAAGAGGCACGCTCGCGGTTCGAGCCGGGGAAGCGGTTGCGGTGAGTTGAGATGGGGTGAAAGGAAATGGCAAGGGCTTTCAACGTCATTGTGGAGCGTGATTCTGAAGGTTACTATGTGGCCAGTGTGCCAGAATTAAGGGGATGCCATACCCAGGCCAGGTCCCTGGATGCGTTGATGGAACGGATCCAGGAGGCCATCGAGCTGTGTTTAGAGGTTGAAGAGGAGGAGTATACTCCCTCAGAATTCGTAGGGGTTCAGCGCGTTTGGGTGGGAGCATGACCCGGCTTCCGCGCGTATCCGGGCATCAACTTGTCGCTGCGTTGAGCAAGGCTGGCTTTGAGGTCATCCGCGTCAAAGGCAGCCATCACTTCCTGAAACACCCGGATGGGCGGCGCACGGTTGTGCCCGTGCACCGGGGTGAGACCATCGGTCCGGGTTTGCTATCCCAGATTTTGCGCGATTGCGAGATGACACGGGATGAGTTGTTTGAGCTGTTGTAAGACCGCAACCTGGCGCTGTACGCAGTTCTTCGCCGGTTACAGTGCTGCGGATGCCGTTTACGACAGGATTTGAGGAAAAAAGCTATGAGCACAATAACGAGACCGCTCCAGGAACTGATGCAGGAGCTACCATCCGATATGCATGCTGAAGTCCGCGATTTTGTCGAGTTTTTACTCGCCAGGCGAGCTCGTCGTGCGAAGAGGACATTGCGGCAAGATTGGGCCGGCGCATTGCGCAACTACCGGCAGCAGTACACTTCGCTTGAGCTGCAACGTCAGGCATTGACCTGGCGAGGTGATTGATGTACCTTACTGATCGCGGGCGACAAACACCAGCGGACATTCTCAGAGGGGGGGATGCTACAGAGTTATAACGCCATGTGCATCTTGATTTGCTGGATACTAATCCAGCAAAATCCAGGAGGCCACACCTCAGAGCCTGTCTGAAAACCAAGACACAAAGGACACCACGGGCACCATGCGTTTTTTTTCGTTTCCTTCCTGTTCTTTGTGTCCTTTGTGTCTTTGCGGTGAGCTTTTCAGACCGGCTCTCAGTTGAAGATTTAGTCAGACACAAAGGAGGCTCCCTATGAACATCGAACAAGCAAACGCCGAAGCTGTAGAACGGATGATGGAGGCCCGCCCGGTCTTGATCGGGTTGGGCAAGGCCCGGGAGGTGATTCCGGGCATGCGCGAGAACCTGCTCCTGCACGCCGGCCCGCCGATCACCTGGGAACGGGCTTCGGGGCCGATGCGCGGGGCGATCACCGGGGCGCTGATCTTTGAGGGCAAGGCCAGAGACATGGCCGAGGCCCAGGCCCTGGTCGAATCGGGACAGATCGAGCTGGAACCCTGCCACCACCACGGAGCGGTGGGGCCGATGGCCGGCCTCATCTGCCCCTCCATGTCGGTCTATATTCTGGAGAACAAGACCCACGGCAATCGCTCCTATTCCGGCCTGAACGAGGGCTACGGTAAGGTGCTGCGCTATGGCGCCTACAGCGACGAGGTCCTGGCCAAACTGCGCTGGATGGAGGAGGTCATGGCTCCCGTGCTGGCCGAGGCCATTGAGGCCAGCGGCGGCCTGGACATCCGGGCGCTGTTGGCCGAGGCGCTGCACATGGGCGACGAGGGCCACAACCGCAACAAGGCCGGCTCGATCCTGTTCACCACCCGGCTGGCCCCCTTTATCGCCCGGGCCGCCCCCAGGCCGGAGGTCGCCGCCGACATTCTGAAATTCCTGGGGGACAATGCCTTGAGCGTGCTCAACCCGGTCATGGCCGCCTGCAAGGCGATGGCCGACGCGGCCCACGGCGTCGAGGGCAGCACTATTGTCAGCACCATGGCCCGCAACGGCACCGATTTTGGCATCCGCGTCAGCGGCCTGGGCGACCGCTGGTTCACCGCCCCGGTGGCGACGCCGGCGGGCCTCTATTTTCCCGGCTTTACCGCCGCCGACGCCAGCGGCGACATCGGCGACAGCGTCATCACCGAGACGGCAGGGATCGGCGGCTTTGCCATGGCCGCCGCGCCGGCCATTGTCACCTTTGTCAGCGGCACGCCCAGGGATGCCATCAACGCCACGTTGGAAATGTATGAAATCACCTATGCCGAACACAAATACTTTACCATCCCGTCGCTGGACTTTCGCGGCACCCCGACCGGCATTGACATCCGCAAGGTGGTCGAGAAGGGGATCACCCCGCGCGTCAACACCGGCATCGCCCACAAGGACCCCGGCGTCGGCCAGATCGGCGCGGGGTTGGTCCGCCCGCCGATGGCGATGTTCGAGGAGGCGCTGGTGGCGTTTGCGGAGGAGTATGGGTATTAGGTATTAGATATTAGATATTAGATATAAGGAGGGTGGATGGCGCTAAAGTTTGATGAATTAAGGGTATTGCAGATTGCTGAAACGGTGGCAGATAGGGTCTGGCACCAGGTGGTGGGTTGGAAACCGTTCGCGCGAGATACCGTTGGCAAGCAACTGGCAGAGGCAGCAGATTCGATCGGGGCCAATATCGCCGAGGCTTACGGGCGATTCCACTACAGCGAAAAGCTCCAATTTCTGTACTATGCTCGTGGCAGCCTGTTCGAGAGCAAGTATTGGCTCAATCGGGCGTCAGAACGCAATCTAATGCCCTCCGCTCAGGCGCAGGAATATGCTGTCCAACTGACCGACTTGGTGCGCCAGTTGAACACTTTCGCCGCCGATCTGAAAGCTCAACGTCAAAGCAGTCACTCTCCGGCAAAAGCCATCCGTGAACCTGCCGCCGAATATGTCACCGGCAATACCGAAGGCACATTCCTGCCTCTCTTCACCCAGGAAGAGATCGAATGGTTCCAGACCACCAATCTCTAATCTCCAATCTCTAATCTCTAATCTCCAAATTTTGGGAGGAACAAATGAACCGAGAAGAATTGATCAACATCATGGATAGCGCCAGGCTATACGACCTGACGCAGGATTGCAGCATCTTTACCCCACCCTGGCCAGGGGAAAAGGCGCTGGAGGTCCACTTTTTCAAGCGGGTGACCGGGGCCTATGGCGGTGGTCAGGGAGCCAACGGCCAGATCCTCAACTGGAGCAACACCGTCGGCACCCACCTGGTGGGCGAGACAGCCTTCCACTCCGGAGGCCGGGCCATCGCCGACATCCCGCTGACCGACCTGTGCGGGCCAGGTGTCGTGGCCGACATCTCCGACCTGGTATCCGACTATAGCCTCTACACACCGGAGATGATCACCAGCCGGGTGACGGTCAAAAAGGGGGACATCCTGATCATCAACACCGGCTATCACCGCTATTCGTGGGACCAGCCAGATGTGCTCAACCCGGCCGCCCAGGGCGGCGTGGAATCCAAGGAGTTCGGCTTCCTGGTGCGGCATCCCGGTCCCTCGCCCGACTTTTTCAAGTGGGCGATGGATATGCAGCTCAAGGTCATCGGCGTGGATTGCGGCTGCGCCGAACACCCGATGAACACCCCCATCCGCCGCATGCACGAGAACCACTTCAAGCTGGCCGAGGCCAAACTGATGGCCGAGTATGGCAAGACCTGGGATGAGATGTTCCCCCCCGACGAGTATTATGAACTGACCCACATCACCATGCCCAGAGCCCACCTGCTGCTGGCAGAAAGCATTGTCGGCGAGATTGACCGGCTGCGCAACCAGCGGGCCTGGATCCTGATCATGCCCATCCCCTTCATGGAGGTCGAAACCGCCTGGGCGCGGGTCTGTGCTCTCCAGCCCCCGGAGGGCATGAGCGAGGAGGAGTTCTTCCAGGTGATGAGTGCGACCCAAATGCTGGACCTGACCATCCCCTTCAGTGTCCAGACGCCGCAGTGGGCCAACTATATCCCGCTGACCGTGACCTACACCAAGCGGGTTGGCGGCCAGCATTTCGGCCTGGGCCGCAACGGTTCGATCTGCAACGCCAGCATCCACCTGGGCACCCACATGGATGGCGAAAAGCACTTCTGGCCGGCCGGCCGGACTATCGGCCAGGTGCCGCTCCGGGAATGGGTCGGGCCGGGTGTGATCGCCGACATCTCTCACCTGGTCAGCGATTCCAGCGTCTACACCCCCCAGATGATCGAATCGGTGGTCGAGGTACGGGAGGGTGACATCCTGATCACCAAAACCGGCTGGTACCGATATGGCTGGAACAGCCCCGACTCGGACGAATTCCGCTACATGATCAAACATCCCGGCCCCTCGCCCGACTTTGCCCAATGGTGCATTGACAAAAAGCTCAAGTGGCTGGGGGTAGATGCTGTCAGCCAGGACCATCCGATGAACACCATCCAGCGGCTGTGGCACCCCAAAACCTTCGCCGAGGCCAACGCCAAGCTCAAACGCGATTTTGGTAAGGATTGGGATGAGATGTTCCCGCTGGACAGGTACTACCAGGATACTCACCTGAACCTGTTCCCCAAAAAGATCGTCCATGCCGAGAACCTGGCGGGCGACATCGCCTGGGCACCGAGCGGCCGCTACTACATCGGCTGCTACCCGGCGAAAGTGATGGAAGCCGAGTCTATGTGGGGACGGTTTGTGGCCTTCAAGGAAAGAGATTAGACAGGAGAGATCCATGAAACCAGCTCCCTTTCAATACTATGCACCGACAACTGTAGAGGAGGCTCTGGCCCACCTGGCCCGGTACGGCTATGAGGCCAAGGTGCTGGCCGGGGGACAGAGTCTGATTCCGATGATGAATTTCCGCCTCGCTCAGCCGGCAGTGCTGGTGGATATCAACCCTGTGGCCGGGTTGTCATACATCCAGCCGACGCGGGATGGCGGCCTGCGCATCGGGGCGATGACCCGCCAGCGCCAGGTGGAACGCGACCCGCTGGTGGCCCAGGCCGCCCCGCTGCTCCATGCCGCCATGCCCAAGATCGCCTATCCCCAGATCCGCACCCGGGGCACGATAGGCGGCAGCCTGGCCCACGCCGATCCCTCGGCTGAACTGCCGGCCGTCAGCCTGGCTTTGAACGCCCGCTTCCTGCTGCGCAGCCAGAAGCGAGGGGAGCGTTGGGTAGAGGCCCGCGATTTCTTCGTCGGGCTGTTCACCACCATCCTGGAGCCGGACGAATTGCTGGTCGAAGTCCGATTGCCGCCCATGCCACCCCGCAGCGGCTGGTCGTTCCTGGAGGTGGCCCGCCGCCACCACGACTTTGCCCTGGTCGGCGTGGCGGCTGTGGTTGCGCTGGACGGCGCCGGCGTATGCCAACAGGCCCGGCTGGTCTACCTGAGCGTCGGCGACCGGCCGGTGGAGGCACGCCAGGCCGAAGCCCTGCTCCAGGGTCAGAAGCCGACCGCCGAGGCAATCCGCCAGGCAGCCGAGACCGCCGCCCAGGCCGATGTGGACCCCCAGAGCGACATCAACGCCTCGGCGGACTATCGGCGACACCTGGTCAGGGTGCTGGGGCAGCGGGCGCTGACCGAGGCCTGTGAGCGAGCAATCTCCAATATCTGATACCACCAGATATTAGAGCCAGTCTGAAAACCACTAAGGACACGAAGGACACAAATAATTTCTGTCAATTTCCTCCTATTTCTTTGTCATGTGCGCCTTTGTGGTAGACTTTTCAGACAAGCTCTTAGATATTAGAGAGTAGATATTGAAAGAGGAGATGAGCATGAACGACCGAGTCAGTATCATTGTCACGGTTAACGGCACCCGCTACGAGCGGACGGTCGAGCCACGTCTGCTGCTGAGCGACTTCCTGCGCCACGAGCTGGGGCTGACCGGCACTCACGTCGGCTGCGAGCATGGGGTATGCGGCGCCTGCACCGTCCTGTTCGACGGCGAGCCGGTCCGCTCCTGCCTGATGTTCGCTGTGCAGGCCCACGGCCACGAGGTGACGACCGTCGAGGGGTTGGGCACCCCGGAACATCTCCACCCCCTGCAACAGGCCTTCTGGGAGGCACATGCCGTTCAGTGTGGCTTTTGCACCCCCGGTTTGCTGATGAGCCTGGTTCCCTTCCTGCAGGAGAATCCCGATCCCGGCGAGGAGGAGATCCGGGAGGCTATAGCCGGCAACCTGTGTCGCTGCACCGGCTACCAGCACATTGTGGACGCGGTCAGGCTGGCCGCCAGGAAGATTCCGCCCCAGGAGTAGAACCATGACCGAAAAATATGTTGGCAAACGGATGACCCGTACTGAAGATCCTCGCCTGTTGACCGGGCAGGCGCTGTTCGTGGACGATGTGCAGATCCCCGGCATGTTGCACGCTGCGTTCCTGCGCAGCGACTATGCCCACGCCCGCCTGCGGAGGATTGACGTGTCGGCTGCCCGGGCGCGGCCGGGGGTCGTGGCGGTGTACACCGCTGAAGATATGGGCGATGCCTGGCGGCACGGCCCGCCGTTGGTCATCCCTCCACCGACGATCCAGGGGGTCCTGTTTCACACCCGCACCCAGGTGCCCCTGGTCAAAGACAAGGTCCGTTTCGCCGGCGAACCGCTGGCCGTGGTCATCGCCGAGAACCGGTACATCGCCGAAGATGCCCTGGAAGACATCGTCGTGGACCTGGAGCCGTTGGGGGCCGTGGTGGACCTGGAAAAGGCGCTGGAACCGGGCGCCCCTCTGGTCCATGATGACCTGGACTCAAACCTGGCTGCCCACCTGGTCCAGGACAAAGGGGACTATGCCGCCGCCCGCGCCCAGGCCGACCATGTCATCAAGCGGCGTATCGTCATTGACCGGGGCGTGGCCGGGGCGATGGAGAACCGGGGGATCGTGGCCTATTGGGATGCCAGGAGCCGCCAGTTGACCATTTGGGACACAACCCAGGCCCCCATCCCCGTCCGCAACGGCCTGGCCGGGATGTTCGGCCTGTCGCCAAGCCAGGTGCGGGTGATCGCCCCCTTTGTCGGCGGCGGCTTTGGCCCCAAGATCATGATGTTCTACCCGGAGGAGATGACCCTCACCTGGGCCACACTGCAACTGGGCCGGCCCATCAAATGGATCGAGGACCGACGCGAGAACTTTTTGGCCATGAACCAGGAACGGATCCAGATCCACGACGCCGAGATTGCCCTGCGGAGCGACGGTCGCATTCTGGGGGTCAGCCACCTTTTTCTGCACGATACGGGTGCCTACGACCCTTACGGCCTGACCATCCCGTTGAACACCCAGAGCCACGCGATGGGCGCCTACGACATCCCCAATTACCACAGTGAACTCAAGGTGGTCTTCACCAACCGGATCACCACCTCGCCGGTGCGTGGGGCCGGGCGGCCACAGGGCATCTTTCTCATCGAGCGGCTGGTGGATGTGGCTGCCAGGGAACTGGGCCTGGACCCGCTCGAAATCCGGCGGCGCAACCTGATCAAACCGGACGCCTTCCCCTACCAGCACCAGATCATTGACCAGGCCTTCGCCCCGCTGGTCTTTGACAGCGGCAACTATCAGGCCACGTTGGACAAAGCGGCAGCCATGATCGGCTACGAGCAGTTCGTCAGGGAGGAACAGCCGCGCCTGCGGGCCGAGGGCAGACGGGTGGGCATCGGCATCGTCTCCTTTGTCGAAACCACCGGGGTCGGCCCCTACGAGGGGGCACGGATCACGATCGAACCCAGCGGCAAGGTCAGCGCGGCCACCGGGGTCGGCACGCAGGGACAGGGTCACTTTACCTCCTTCGCCCAGATCATCGCCGACCAGTTGGGCATCAGCCCCCGCGACGTACACCTGGTGACCGGGGATACGGACCACTTCCACTGGGGAACGGGCACCTTTGCCAGCCGGGGGTCGGTTGTGGCCGCCAACGCCATCCACGCCGCTGCCCTCTCGGTCCGGCAAAAGGTCCTCAAGCTGGCCAGCAAGCTGCTGAACACACCCGAAGAGGAGTTGGAGCTGGTGGATGGAGTTGTGCGCGTGGCCGACATCCCCGAACGCTCGATCACCCTGGGCGAGCTGGCGGTCAAGGCGAACCCCCTGCGCGGGGCGGTAGAGCCGGGCACCGAACCCGGCCTGGAAGCCACTGCTTACTTTGGCCCCCAGTATGGCGCCACGGCCAACGGGGCCCACGCCATGATCGTCGAGGTGGATCCGGAAACGATGATGGTCGAGATCAAGCGGTACGTGGCCGTTGAGGACTGCGGCACAGTGCTCAACCCCCTCATCCTGGAGGGCCAGGTCCACGGGGGCGTCGCTCTGGGCCTTGGCCAGTCGTTCTACGAAAAGCTGGCCTGGGATGAAAACGGGCAATTGCTCAACGCCTCTCTGGCCGACTACCTGATCCCCTCGGCCACCGAGGTGCCGCGCGTCGAGATCGGCCACGAGGAAACCAGATCGCCGCTCAACCCCCTGGGCAGCAAGGGGGCAGGGGAAGCAGGGACCATCCCCGTGCCGGCCCTCTTTGCCCAGGCGGTGGAGAACGCCCTGCACGACTATAACCTGGAGATCCTGGAGATGCCCTTGAGCCCCAACCGGCTGTTTGAGCTGGTGTACAAAAGGTAAACGGGGGTGCGGAGCGCGCAGACGCAACACGCCCCCCTGGCAAGGAGACCATCATGAAACTGGAAGGGGAATATCTGTTCAACGGCCCACGCGAAAAGGTATGGGAGATTGTGCGCGACCCGGAGGTGCTGGCCACCGCCCTGCCGGGCACCCAAAGCCTGAACAAGGTTGGCGACAACGAATATGAGGGCACGATGCAGGTGCGGATCGGACCGGTGGCCGGCAACTTTGCCGGGCGGTTGATCGTCTCGGACGAGGTACCGCCGGAGAGCTGCACCCTGACGGTGGAAGGCCGGGGTGCACCCGGCTTTGCCACCGGCAGCGGCCATGTATACCTGCTGGAGCAGGAAGAGGGCACAACCCTGCTGAAATATGAGGGCGAGATCCAGATCGGCGGCAAACTGGCCAGTGTGGGCCAACGCCTGCTTGATACGGCCAGTAAGAGCCTGATTCACCAGGGCCTGGAAGCATTGAACAGCGCCTTGCAGGCGCGGATCAAGGCCGAAGCAACCGGCACAGCGGTCGAATACACCCCGCCGACGGAAGCCCGCTTTGCCGCCGCCGTAGCCCGGGACATGGCCCGCGAGATGGTCCGCGCCCTGCCGCCACCGCCGACAATGGCCCTGATCGCTCTGGTCGCCGCTGTAGCCCTGCTCATCGGCTTCCTGCTGGGCAGGAGGGCAGGAGGAAGGGGTAGGGCAGAAGCAGCGTAACTGCCTACCCTCCCGCAGGTTTGGGCACAATCTCCGGATTGAAGTGCGCCGCAATGGGCTGCTCGCCCTGTTGCCGGCCACTTTCTAACCTGCGGGAGGGTAGCGGGTAGGTAGTTACAGAGCAGCTCTATATTCCAGACAGAATCAGCCGGGTATGGGATACCCCTTGACAGGCTCCAAGGGGTTCAAATGCAGATTTGACAAGCCGGCGGGCATTGTGTACAATGAATTACAGTCGCCAGATCCTCACTGCCGTGTCACCGCTGACTGGCAGCCTCTGCTGCCATTGAAAAAAAAAAGAGAGAGAAAAGAAAGGAGGAGGAAAAATGAGAGACAGATCAAAGAGGACAGGACTGCTCAGGGCAATCGCAATCTCTGTCACCCTGGCCATGCTGGTGGCAGGTTGTGGACCGACACCGGCCCCAACCTCCCCACCACCCACCGCACCGCCGACAAAAGCGGCCGAGGTCACTCCCACCACCGCCCCCCCCCAGGAAGCCACTCTGGCGATCGAGCATTTCAGCATCATCGCCGGCACGACCTGGTCGGGAGCCCATGACCGCGCGGGCAAGCGGATCGCCGAAAAGTATCCGAACGTCAAGTATGTCTACCGTGAAGAGGTTGGGCCTGACGCCTCGGTGCCCTATGCCGAGGAACTGATCGCCGACGGGGCGGACATTGTCGTCGGCAATGCCGAGTTTATGGGGTTGCCTCTGAAAGAGATCGCCGACAAATACCCCAATGTCTACTTTGTCTCCATCATCGCCAGCGATCTCTCCACCAAACCAAACTTTATCCGCATCTTCCCCCGCCAATATCAGGCGCTCTACCTGGAGGGGCTGATCGCCGGCGCGCTGACCAAGACCGGCAACATCGGCATCGTGTCGGCCTTCCCCTGCGTCCAGGTCATCCGGCGGCAGGCCGGCTTCTACCTGGGGGTCCAGGATGCGGCCAAATTGCTGGGGAAAGAGATTAAGGTGTATGTCAAATATGTCGGCGACTGGTATCTGCCCACCGAAGAGCGAGACATCGCCAACACCCTGATCACCCAATACAATGTAGACGTCTTGACCCAGCAGACCGACTCCGGCTCCCCTCTGGACGTTGCCCAGGAGAAGGGCATCTGGTTTGTGGGGAAGGACATGGACATTGTCGGCTTTTACGGCTGGTCGAATACCGATACCGTCGCCGTCTCGTTCGACACCCGGTGGGAGGTCCTCTACGACCGGATCGTCCAGGAATGGCTGGCCGGCAACAAGAATCCCCCCACGGTCCTGTACCTGGGCATGGAATCCACTATGACCCTGGCCGATGGCACCGTAGAACCGACCGTGGACATTATGAACAACAACAAGGTGGGCCTGGAAGCCATCAGCCCCAAGGCGCTGCCGCTGATCCCGCAACAGATCCTCGACCTGGTCAAGCAGCGCCGCGAGCAGATGATGAAAGGGGAATGGGATCCCTTCACCGAGCACGAGTTTGTGAGCAACGGAACCGGCCTGGAACTGGAAGGGTTGCCGATTCCGGCCAAGGGGACGGTAGTTAAACCGGCCGGCGAAAAGCCAACAGATGAATGGCTCCTTTCCAAGTTCAACTTTGACCTGGAGGGCATCATCATTCTGGAATAGACGGACCCCAACTTTTGTGTCCCGACTCGGTCAAAACGCATGAGGCTCTCATGTTTGAGAGGAAACTCCCAAAGTGGGAGCCTCATGTCCTATATTTGTAGGGCAACTGCTCGCAGTTGCCCTACCAATGGTGAGGAGGACAGGTGAGAGAAGGGATCCTGGAAGGAATCAAACGTGGACAAACGGTCCTGGAAGCGCGGGGGATTACCAAGAGGTTCCCCGGCGTCGTGGCCAACGACCGCATTGACCTGGAGATCAAAGCGGGCGAGATCCACGCCGTTCTGGGCGAGAACGGCGCAGGGAAGACGACCCTGATGAACATCCTGTTCGGGCTGCTGCAACCCGATGAAGGGGAGATCTATGTCGGGGGCCAGAAGGTCTCCTTCCGCTCGCCACTGGATGCCATCAGCCTGGGGATCGGGATGGTCCATCAGCATCGCCGGCTGGTGGCGGCCCACACGGTGCTGGAAAACATCATTCTCGGTCATCCACAGGCCGGCAAAATCCTGAACCGTAAGAAGGCGGAAAAAGAGATCGGCGAACTGTGCGAAAAATATGGCTTTCATCTGGACCTGGGGGCCAGGGTATGGCAACTTTCCGAAGGAGAAAAGCAGGCCGTCGAGATCTTGAAGACGCTGTATCGTGGAGCCCGGGTGCTCATCCTGGATGAGCCGACCTCGGCCTTGACCCCCCTGGAAACGGAAAAGCTTCTGGCCTCCATCGAAGCCATGGCCCGCGATGAACTGGCCATGATCCCCTTCATCACCCACAAACTCCCTGTCGTGCTGGCCGTGAGCGATCGGGTGACAGTGCTGAGACGGGGCAGGGTCACCGCCCGCCTGGAGACGAAACAGGCCACAGAGGCGAGCCTGGCCCGAGAGATGGTGGGCCGCGAGGTCATCTTTCGGATCGAAAAGGTTCAGGTGGAAGCCGGGGAACCGGTTCTCCAGGTAGAAAACCTCTCGGCCCGCAATGACAAAGGGGTTTTGGCCGTGGATGGTGTCTCTTTCGTCATTCGGGCCGGTGAAATCCTGGGCCTGGCCGGCGTTTCCGGCAACGGCCAACAGGAACTGGCTGAAGTGCTGGCCGGCCTGCGCAAGGCGGAGCGGGGCAGGGTCATCCTGGATGGCAAAGAGATCACCCATGCTTCCCTGTTGGACAGATGGCAGGCCGGTATCGGCTACATCCCCGCCGAGCGGATTGACGTGGGGTCTATCGCCGATTTCTCCCTGGTGGAAAATGTGGCCATGAACTTTTACTTTGATGACGAGTACGCCCGCTACGGCGTCATGGATTACCAGAAGATACGCCGCCTGACCGAAGAGATCATCGCCGAGTACAATGTCATGACCCCTGGCCCTGAGGCAAAAGCCAAAAACCTGTCCGGCGGAAACCTGCAAAAACTGATCCTGGGGCGGGTCCTGGCCCGCAAACCCCGGCTGTTGATCGCCAACCTCCCCACCCAGGGCCTCGACGTCGGAGCCACCGAGTTTGTTCAGAACAAGCTGATGGAGGCCAAGAAGGAAAAAGCGGCCATTCTCCTCATCTCGGAAGATCTGGACGAGATCCTGTCGCTGAGCGATTGGGTCGCCCCGATCTACGAAGGCAGGCTGATGGGCCTCTTGCCCGGCGATCAGGCCAGCCGGGAGGAGGTGGGCACCCTCATGGCCGGCCTGGGCAAGAAAGGACAGGAGTTATGAGCACCGGGAAGCATCGCTTGAAATTTGAAAAGAGGGTAACTTTTGCCGGCTGGCAGGCAGCCCTTATCTCAGGACTGGCCATTGCCTTTGCCCTGGCCCTCTTTAGCCTGATCTTCATTCTGGCCCGGATCAACCCCCTGACCGCGTATCAAAAGATGTTTGCGTATGCCTTTACAAACCGTTATGGCCTGCCCCTGACGATCAACCGCTTCATATTCCTGTTGCTGTGTACCTACGCTTTCATCATCCCCTTTCGGGCCGGGTTGTGGAACATCGGCATGACCGGGCAGTTCTACATGGGGGCGCTGAGCACCTTTGCTGTGGTGTTTGCCTTTGGCGGCAAGGCCTCGCGCCATGCCGACCTCTCGCCTGAACTCGTCATCCCGCTGATGGTGCTTGCCGCAGCCGCAGGAGGTGCAGCGTTTGGCGCAATCGCCGGCTTTTTGCGAGGCAGGTTCAACGTCAACGAGATCGTGGTCACCATGATGCTGAACTTTATCGCCTTCTGGCTGGTGGCCCAGATGATCAAGGAGGGGGGACCTTTTATGAATCCGGGCGGGAGGAGTGAGAGCTTTGAGCTCCCCTACGCTGTCTACCCCCCTTTGATCCAGGAGATCCCGTTTACGATCTTCCTGGTCCTGGGGATCACGGCGCTGTTGTCCTTTGTCTTCGCCAGGACTCGAATCGGATACCAGATCAGAGCCTACGGCCACAGCCCGCAGGCCGCTCAATACGCCGGGGTCAGCCCTTTCAAGATCCCCCTCCTGGTTTTCCTCCTGGGGGGCGCCCTGGCCGGCCTGGCGGCGTATCACTATTTCGCCGCCGTCCCCGGGGTGTATAAAATCTCGCGCAACTATGGATATTTTGGCGATCTGGCTTTCTACGGGATCATCTGCGGCCTGATCTCGCTGGGAAACCCGGTAGCTGCCATTCCGGTTGCGCTGCTCTTTGGTGGCCTGTCCATCGGCGGCCGATTCATCCAGGGCGAGCTCCACATGAACTTCGGCGTGGATTATGCCCTGCTCGGCGTTCTGATGATTTCTCTTGTTGCTTTTCAGTTCTTCTTCCGCTACAAGATCGTATGGATCAAAACAGGGGAGAGCGCCCATGTGGGAATTCATCATTAGGAGTCTGGAAGCCTCGACCATCTTTATCTTTGCCGCCCTCGGTGAACTCATAGACCAGCGTTCCGGTGTGCTGAATGTGGGGGTCGAAGGGGTGATGCTGTTCGGCGCCACCTTGGGGTTCATCGCGGCCCAATCCACCAACAGCTACTGGCTTGGCTTTCTGGTGGGGATCGCCATCGGTGGCCTGCTCGGCCTGCTCCACGGCTTCTTTTCCATCACGCTGGGAGGGGATCAGGTGGTGAACGGCATGGGCCTCTGGATCCTGGGGTTTGGCCTGACCACCTACATCGGCAACCCCTACACCGGACCGCTGGGGATGGAGCGCATTCCCACCTTCCTGGGCCTTTCCCCCTTCTTTTACCTGGGAATTGTGCTGGTGGCCGTGACCTGGTTCCTGCTTTCCAGGACGAACCTGGGGTTGCGCATCCGGGCGGTGGGTGAGAATCCTGTCGTTGCCGAGGTGTCGGGCATTCACGTCACAAAGACCCGCTATCTGTGTGTCACGGTCGGTGGGATGTTGATGGGGTTGGCCGGCGCGATCTATGCGCTGGACTATAACCCGGTCTGGAACTATAACTTCTTGGGTGGCTGGGGGTTCATCGCCCTGGCCCTGGTCTTTTTCTCCATGTGGAACCCGGTCATTCTGCTGGGCGGGTCGTTGTTGTACGGGACCCTGTGGCAACTCTCCCTGAATCCACAACTCCTGCTCCCCGGTATTATGTCTCGCTACCTGTGGAGAACGGTTCCCTTTGCTGCCACAATCGGGGTCCTGCTGCTCATGGCTACCCGCTGGTTTCGGCTCCGGTGGGGAGCCGCCAAACCGGAAGCGTTGGGCAAACCATATGCCAAGGAGTGACAGACATGAAACTGATTGACTTAACCATCCCTCTGGGCATCGGCACGCCGCCGTGGCCCACCTATGAGCCGTTGCAGGTCAAGTATTTCAAGCGACTGGCCCCCAATGGGGCCAATGGCCAGCTTCTGACCCATTCCAACCATCTCGGCACCCATCTGGACGGGGAGATCCACTTTTTCACCGCCGGCAAGGACATCGCCGCACTGGACCTGAACGAGTTCCTGGTCGGTCCAGGGGTCGTGGTGGACCTGTCGGACGCGACGGGCGATTATCAGATCTACACCCCCCAGATGATTGAGGAGCGGGTTGAGGTGCGCGAGGGCGACATCCTGATCATCCACACCGGCTACCATCACTTTGGCTGGGACCAGCCCTATGCCGATGAGATCCGCTACATGGTCCAGCACCCCGGCCCGGACCGGGAGTTTGCCCTGTGGGCCAGGGAGAAAAAGATCCGCTGGATCGGCGTGGATTGCGGCAGTGCCGATCACCCGATGAACACCATCATCCGCACCTGGATGCCCAGACAGGCCGCCGAGGCCGATCGGGTCTTCCGTCAGATGTACGGCACGACGCTGGAAGAACGGTTCACGCCCGACAAGTACCAGCTCATGCACATCGAAATGTTCCCTCACCACATCATCCATGCTGAGTGCCTGGGCGGCGATATTGACCTGCTCTGCAACCGCCGGGCAACCATCGGCTTTTTCCCCTGGCGCTTCGTGGATGGCGAGTCGTCCATCGGGCGGTGTGTGGCAATGGTGGACGAGGCCGAATACGAGGAACTGATGGCCCGGAAAGCAGCGTTGCCCAAAACACGATTTGGGGATTGCTACGAGCCAGAGCATGTCAAACGGATTGAGCAGTTGACCCGGTAGCACAGGATTCATCTGTGCTACAAAACATGGAGAGACCGATGCAACCGCTCGAAGGCATCCGCATTCTGGACCTGACCCGCGCTCTGGCCGGCCCCTACTGCACGATGATGCTCGGCGACCTGGGGGCCGATGTGATCAAGGTTGAGATGCCGGGCCGGGGGGACGAGAGCCGGGGCTGGGGTCCGCCCTTTGTCGGACAGCCGTATGGCCCTTATCCGGGCGAATCGGCCTATTTCCTGTCGGCCAACCGCAACAAGCGCAGCATCACCGTCAACCTGAAACGTGCAGCCGGGCAGGAGATTGTCCGCCGCCTGGCTGCCAGGTCTGATGTCCTGGTCGAGAACTTTCGCACCGGCACCCTGGAGGAGCTGGGTCTGGGTTACGAACAACTGCGCCCTGTCAACCCCCGCCTGGTTTACTGCTCCATCAGCGGCTATGGGCGCACCGGTCCCTACGCTGAGCGCCCCGGCTACGATTTCGTCATCCAGGCGGAAGGGGGATTGATGGGCATCACCGGCCCGGAAGAGGGGCCTCCCTATCGGGTGGGCATCCCCATTGTGGACATCACCGCCGGAATGTTCGCCGCAACGGCAGTGCTGGCCGCGCTCCACGCCCGCCAGCGGACCGGCGAGGGGCAATTGGTAGACCTGTCGTTGCTGGACACGTCGGCCGCCCTGCTGACCAACGTCGCTTCCAATTACCTGGTCGGTGGCGAGCCGCCCCGGCGGTTGGGCAATGCCCACCCCAACATCACCCCCTACGAAGCCTTCCCGGCCCGCGACCGCTGGTTTGCCCTGGCAGTGGCCAACGACCGGCAATGGGCCAGCCTGTGCGATGTCATCGGCCGGCCGGAGCTGAAAGAGGACCCGCGCTTTGCCAGCAACAACAGCCGCGTCGCCAATCGCCCGGCGTTGCGCGCCATTCTGGACGCCATCTTCCAGAGCCGCGATGCCGGCGAGTGGCTGGCCGAATTTGAAAGGGCCGGCCTGCCCTGTGGGCCGATCAACTCCATCCCTGACGTGTTTGCCCACCCGCAGGCCCAGGCGCGACAGATGATCCTGGCAGCGGAACATCCCACCGCCGGCACGGTGCGCTTTCCCGGCTTCCCTTACAAACTGTCGGGGACGCCGGCGGCGGTGCGCCGCCCGCCGCCCCGGTTGGGCGAGCACACCGAAGAGGTGCTGGTGGAGCTGCTGGGCTGCTCTGCTGACCAGGTGGCAGCCTGGCGAGAGCAGGGCGATGTGTAAACCCAGGTCAGCGATGGCTGGTCCGATAGTCCGATTTACAGGATAAGGCGAGTGGTCGCTCGGAGCGATTGCATGCGGGTGGATCGCATCATCTGGTACCACAAGTTCGTCGAAAAGCTCAGAGAGAAGCATGGCGTTGAAGTACATGAGGTGGAAGAGGCGCTGTGGAATCGTGAGCGGGTGCGACGTGTCAAACGGGGTCACGTGAAAGGGGAAGATGTGTACCTGGCGTTGGGTCGGACCGATGCCGGGCGTTACCTGTCTGTCTTTTTTGTGTACAAAAAGTCGCAGGAGGCTATCGTGATCAGTGCTCGAGACATGGACGCAGGAGAAAGACATGAGTATGAAAAAGCGTGAAAAGGAACCGATTCCCCAGGAATTTAATACGTGGGAAGCGGCAGGTGAGTTTTGGGATACCCATTCAGCCGCTGACTACTGGGATGATATGGAAGATGTAGAACTCGAAGTCAACATCCAGGATCGCCGTTTCGCTGTGCTGTTGGAGGATGCCGTGTACCAGGCATTGGAGAGGCTGGCTGCCACGAAAGGCGTCCAGCCAGATACCTTTTTGAACGAGTTCCTGCGCCAGGAGCTTGTTCATGCCTCATAGACATCGCCCACCTCAAAGCCAGGTGGCACCTGTACAGGAGGGAAACAGCATGTTCGCCAGACCTGGTTTACCTGCTTTCGACTATGTACGGGCCAACACGCCCGACGAGGTGATCGCCCTCTTACAGGCGCATGGCCCGGCAGCGCGGCTGCTGATGGGCGGCACCGACCTGTTCCCCAATATGCGGGATGGCAGGCTGCGTCCCCAGGTCGTGGTGGATGTCAAGGGCCTGCCCGGCATGGGCGACATCGCCTTCGATCCAGAGATCGGCCTGACCGTCGGCGCGGCGGTGACGATGAACGAACTGGCCCGTCACCCGGAGGTGCTGGCCCACTACCCGCTGCTGGCCCAGGCGGCCGGGAGCGTGGCCTCCTACCAGGTGCGCAACCGGGCGACCATCGGCGGCAACCTGTGCAACGCCTCCCCCTGCGCCGACACCGCCCCGGCGATCCTGGTCCTGGAGGCGGACCTGATCCTCTACGGGCCTGCGGGCGAGCGGGTGGTGGCCGCCGCCGACTTTTTCCGGGGTCCCGGCCAGACCGCCCTCCAACCCGACGAACTGATGATGGCCATCCGCTTTCCGCCGCTCCCCTCCGTTGCCCGCTACCTCAAGCTGGGCCGTTGCCGATCCGGGGACCTGGCCCTGGTCGGCGTGGCGGTCCTGGGCTACCGCGACGGCACCCCCTCCGGCTGCCGCTTCCGCATCGGCCTGGGTTCGGTCGCCCCGACCCCCATCCGCGCCACCGAGGCCGAGGAATTCCTGGCGGCCCATCCGCCCGGCGAGGAGACCTTTGCCCAGGCCGCCGAACTGGCCATGGCCGCCAGCCGGCCCATCACCGATGTGCGCGCCACCGCCGACTACCAGCGGGCCATGGTCCGCACCCTGACGCTGCGCGGCCTGCGCGACGTATGGGCACAGTTCTAGTCCGACCTGCCAGGCCTGGAGGAGGTGTGCGTGCAACTCGAAGTCATTTCCCGGGAACCTCCGGGTGTGGCGCGGCCCATACCGATCCTGTTTGTCCACGGCATGTGGCATGGGGCCTGGTGTTGGGATGAGTATTTCCTGCCCTACTTTGCCGCGCATGGCTACCGCTCCTATGCCCTGAGCCTGCGCGGCCACGGGGCCAGTGAGGGCCGCGCAAAGCTGCGCCGCAACACCCTGGCCGCCTATGTGGCCGACGTGGAACAGGTGGCCGGCGGGCTGCCGTCGCCGCCGGTGCTGGTCGGCCACTCGATGGGCGGTGGGATTGTCCAGAAATACCTGGAATCGCACCAGGCACCGGCCGCCGTCCTGCTGGCCTCCGTCCCGCCCCAGGGACTGCTGAGCGCCACATTGCGCTTTGCGCGGCGGCATCCCCTGACCTTTCTGAAGGTCAACCTGACGCTCAGCATGTGGCCGGTCGTGGCCACGCCTGAACTGGCCCAGGAGGGACTCCTCTCGGCCACGATGCCCCCGGAGCGGGTGAGGGCCTGTTTCGAGCGCCTGCAGGACGAGTCGTATCGCGCCTACCTGGACCTGATGCTCCTGAACCTGCCGCGCCCCAGGCGGGTCACCACACCGTTGTTCGTCCTGGGGGCAAGCCGCGATACCCTGATCTCCGTCGCCGAGGTCGAGGCCACGGCGCGGGCCTACGGCACCCAGGCCGAGTTTTTCGACATGGCTCACGATATGATGCTGGAAGCCGGTTGGCAGGCCGTGGCGGACCGCATCCTGTCCTGGCTGGAAAGAGAGCCCTGGCAGAGGGGAAAGCTGTAACCGAACCGCCGGAGACGTGATCGACCTGTGCGGCGCGGATCGGAATCCGCGCCTGGGAAACGTTTATACTCACACCTAATTTTTGTGCAAAAATGTGGGGGGTTTATTCCTCGGCCGGCTTCACAACCCTGAGAGGATGTGATACACTCTCCCTCAGCCCAGAATGAGGAGGAAGAGACTATGCGACCACATTTCACACT